>JAESGE010000037.1_pt1 | contig 248015 bp, 238 predicted proteins | sample 9269601 | NCBI WGS metagenome assembly JAESGE01 (sample SAMN14515569, study PRJNA621662) | algae metagenome | isolation source: Tolypothrix brevis GSE-NOS-MK-07-07A and co-occurring heterotrophs from wet... | place: USA: Grand Staircase Escalante National Monument, Utah | collected 2006-04-16
CCTCCTGGAGCCCATCGGAAACATACCGCCAGCCGAAGCCGAAGAGCGGTACTACGCCATGCTGGACGAACCAGCCATGGCCGCATAACTTAAGCAAATGGCCTCCGGCAAACCCGGAGCGGTTCACACCGACCGGAGGCTGCCTCCTTTGCAATCAAGCCATCGCCCCCCGCAAACTCAGAGAGGAAAGCACTTCGGCCGAAAAGCGTGAAAGAGAGGGTTATGTTGACAGCGCCGATACCGCTGTACCGAGCGTGATAGCGCTAAATATCATTGGTGCCTCGCAGGCCGCGAATGACTTCCTGTTCTATATGACGGGCCTGACCCTGTGGGAAGCATTTCTGGGAAACCTGCGCAAGCTTGTGCGCTCGAACGGCGTCCTCGCTTTGTTCCATCTAGTCGTGACACGTCTCATCGACTGTACGGGCGGTGAATCGATTTGGCCGTGGTCAAAACTGGCCGCTACTATGATCGGCGAATTACATCACTGGTTGGCCATGGCAACAGGGCAGCGCAGCCTTCGCCGAACGTATGACCTTGCGGATAAGGCAAAGGGCCGCTGCGCCACGTCGAGGTTAATAAAGCTGTTCTGAGCGGGGCATTCGTTAGAGGCGCTGGGCATGGAAAATCCGCGACGCAACGCATGATCCATTTCTCCCCCCCGGTTCCAATGTCACAGTAAGCAACTGTCCGCTTTTAGGCATTCGCGAATGGTGACTGAACGACCATAGGGGCGTAGCGGAAATCAATTCCGTAAGGGGGCCGGAGGGAGATAGGCGGCTTCAGGGTTCCTACCGTGAAAAGCGGCCCTTTGGCGCGCTGCACCGGGTGAAGAAGATAACTTTGTTTACTCCATAGCCCTCTAGAGGCTTTTTTGAAAAAAGCGCGGCTCACAATAACCTCGAAGAGGCCTGGGCCAACATGCTTTTAGCGTACCTATGAACTTAGGATCGTCACGTCCCAGCGTTGTTCGGAGATCGCTTCACGACTATACCGATGGGAACATCCCGACAACCAAGGGTCTTCTAAGTGACGCCATTCAGATACCGCAGCCGCATCAAGGAATTCAGCGAAGCGTTCACCAAACAAGTTGCGGCCGAGTTGCAGAAGCGGCGCGAAGAACTCATCTCTCCCCGGAATGCGCAGAAATTCTCGCATGGTCGAATGTGGAAGACAAAGCCTACGGAGCACGGCGACGAGGCTGGCGAGATGCAGGCGCATTCGTTCGAATTCTTGTCCCGCTTCGATGATGTCGTCAACCACGACCTTGCCAAGTTCGTTGAGGCGAGAAACCGTTTAGTTGACGGGCTGATGGGGCAATTCCAAGCTTCCCTCTACGAGACGATCAGCCAGTCCACCGAGAAATCAGGAAATACAGTTGTCTTGGGCCCGGGGCAATCTCTTGCCGAGGCCTTCCTAGCCGCCCTGGAGAAGGTCGAATTTGGCATTGACGAGAATGGCGAGGTCAGTCTGCCGCAATTTCACATGGGACGAGAAGGCATTGAAAAGACTATGGCCGATATCGAGGCGCAGGGACCGGAGTTCACCGAGCGCGTCGAACGAGTGAAGGCCGAGAAGTCCGACCTCGCCAGACAGCGGGAAAGAGAGCGCCTTGCGAAATTCCCTCCAGCTTGGGAAGGAGACTTGTTTTGAGAGTGCTGATCGCCATCGGCTGCGACACCTACGACAATCCGCCCCTACAGCCGCTTGCGGGCGCAGAGAACGACGCCGCGACAATCTTCGAACACCTCGTGGCGAAGAACTGGGGTGAGTACGATTCGGCGCAGTCGAAGCTCCTGCTGTCGCCGACAATGGCGGCGTTGCGATCGACCATCGAAGCGGCACTTTTCTCTGGCCCACCCATCGAGGAACTCACGTTCTTCTTTGCCGGACACGGCGGCGTGAAGGACAACAGTTACTATCTCTGCCTAAAGGATACCGACGTCAGTCGGATGTCGCTGAACGCCCTGTCGATGACACAGCTCTTCGGCTGGATAACCGAGGCGAAGATCCGCCACACCAACTTGATTGTTGATGCCTGCCACGCAGGCGGCGTCGTCCATGACATAGGCGTCCTCCTCAATCCCAATGTCATTGGAAAGGCCGGATCATTGGCTATTTCGATCCTGGCGGCGGCGAGTTCCGACGAATATGCAGGGGAGTCGAGCGGAGCCGGGCACTGCACGAGCGTGCTTATGGCGTGCCTGAAAGGAGAAACACCTGTTCAAACAACCCGACCGTCGCTTGACCTAGTTGAGGTTGGACAAGTCGTGTCAAGGACTATGCAGGGCACAGGCCAGTCCCCGGTCTGCTGGGGGATCAATCTCTTCGGCATTTCCCAACTGGCGAAGAATCCGCGCTTCTCCGGAGGTAGTGCACATATCAGCGAGACGTTCCCGGCTCTGGCTTCGGACGGCGCAGGCAACGAGCATATCCGCGCGGCTTCGGATGCAATATGGGAACAGTATCTATCGCTTGCGAGAGAGTTTGACGCCGAGCAGTTTCTGGATGTCCTCCAGCCAGTATGCGCGAACCTGGAGGAAGAGCCCGCGGTAGCTGCCGCCTTCATAATGGGGCTTGCCGCGACCTTCGGCGCCCGCATTGCCGCAACAGGCGATCACTTCGACGTAGCCAGACTCCAGTCGGCGTGCGCGGTCGCGCTTCTGCCAATGGCCGCGTCCAGCACGCACTGCGCCGATGCCGTCATGCAACTATCGGAAGGCGTCGTTGCCTCGATCGGCGAGGCGACCGATGAGCTTTTGGCCGATTTTGCCGAGGACACCTATGCATTGCTCTCAAAGGACGGCGGCATCGCTGACTATTACTTCCTACCGTTGCGGCTGATGAGCATCCTGGGTTGGCTCGGTGCCGCGGTCCACATCCAGGCCACCTCCGGCGGGAGCACGGCGGTGATCGCCCCGAAGGCGGCCGACCTAGTGCACCTGATAATGGCGCATTACAGTAATTCCATCGTGCCAATGTCTGACGAGTTGACCCCTTACTACGTGTCTTTCGCTGCTGCTGCCGATGCCCTTGGCTGCGAGGAGGAGTTGGAATCGATTTCTGGCCTGCTGCTCACAAGTCTTCATCAACGGGGCGGGCGGATCGCCGATCCGGGGCTGAGTGGCGAGGACGCGCTACGGTTTTTGACTGGCGTGGCTGCGGGACGTTGTGATGACTTCCAGAACATTCTGGCCAACCCGACGAGCCTCTTGCCAGCGGTACTTCTGGTCATGGACCGGAGCGGGCTCGCTGATATCGCCGACGGTGCGATGAAGGGCTTCGACCACATTAACATCAACATCTTCGTCCCCAGCGACTTCAGCACATTCGGAGCAGACCTTATCGACAATGGTACGAACTTCTCGCTGAACGTAGGCCACACCGTGTTCAGCGTCAGTGATCTTGTGGCCGAATGGTCGAAGATCGAAGGGCATCTGAACGCCGACGCGATACTGACATCTCCCGCGGTCCGGATTGCTAGCGTTCTCGCTTCACTGCTGCGTCCGGATCGCGTCGCATGGTTTCTCCTCGCCGGCCAGACCGCGAAGACGTCCTAATCGGTCAAAGTCATTTCTTCCGACCGGGTCGGAGCATGCGTGGGCCTCGCGACTAAGACCGGCGCCCCTATCGAGGCATTCATGGCGCAACGCCATTGGCGTCATGCCGTGCTATGCGCGCAAGGTCATCAAGCGCTGATCGGATCTGGGGCCAAGGAAACTCGGAACCATCCTCCCAGATATTGCCTTCACGCAGCACAGCTTCGAGTTTGGCCGCTACACCGACCAGCGAAGTTGCAGGCGTAGTGGCCATGGAGTCGAGCAGGTCCGCTGCTCGATCAGCGGAATCCCGCTCGGCTTCCACCGTGGCTGAATAACCAATGTCCCGGTCGGCCCTGTCCCATCGCAGCCTATGAGCCTCAAACTCGGCTTCGGCCTCCGCGCAGGCTGCCGCCTCCTCAGGAGCGAGACGAAGCACATCATGGATCGCCTCGCGGGAATACGCCGCCACGGGCTCGCCATCGGATAGCCGTATAATTGAGAAAGGAAAGCCGACGGTCCGTATGAGTTGCCGTTCGAGACCTTGCTGCCGACGGCAAAGCCGTTCCGTCAGACGGTGGGCATCCTGCCATTGACGCCAGAGCGTCAGGACAGGGTCCGAGGATGCCTCTCCCGCGACCTTGTCGAACGCAAAGGCACCGGAGCCCCATGCTCCCATCGCAATGGCGGTACCTGACAGCATCTTCCTGCGGGTGACGTATGGCAAAGTCGTGGTATTGTCAGAATCAACCATGATCTGAGCTCCGAACAGCTTGGGTTGTGGTCAGGCTGAGTGGAGTGTTCCCGCACTCCGCTTAGCCACTTACATGAGCCAAATTATATCACAGGCATAATTTGGCGGCTCGATAAATTATGTCAAGGTAATAATTTTGATCACAGAAGAGCAAATCCGAATGGCACGAGCGGCCCTGAAATGGGGTGTCCGGGATTTGGCCCGCGAAGCTCATGTGACAGCAGCGACCATTACACGTATTGAATCTGGCAAATCGGCACACGCTTCAACGCTAAGCGCCATTCAAGTGGCGTTTGAAGCCGCTGGTATCGAGTTCATCCCGGAGAACGGCGGCGGCCCAGGCGTGCGACTGGCAAAGAAGATCACGCGTTAGACATACGTTTTTTCCGCTCTTCCTACGCTGCGGTGCGATCGCAGCTAAGTAACTGTTGCAAAGCAATTATTTCCTGCTTTGACTGGTCTGACAGCAGTCAGAAACGAGCAGCAGGAGGTAGCATCCCATGCCCGCATCAGACCGTATCCTCCGGTTGAACACCGGGCGCTTCCGCACGAACCTATCCAGCTTCCCAAGGGGAGAGCGCGGCGATGGACGATGACGGAAGCCGCACCGACAGAGAGAGACCGGCGAACGACAACCGTGCGCCTCATGGGCAGGAGAGCGAGGGCAAGGCCAAGGCTCCCGGAAAGCTTGACGCGGCTGTGCTGTCCATTGCGCGAATGATCGGCAGGCAGATGGCGCGGGAACACTTCGAGGCACAGCAGCCCGCCAACGACAATCGGGGCAGTGTCGCGGCGGATGATAACTAGCGCCGTCGCTGCCTGTGCGGACGACCGAAAACGGCTTGCCTCAGAACTCTGCTTCCAGTTAGGATTCCTGTCGAGGCCGCACAGTCCGAAAATCTGTGTGGTGCCATGAAAGCCTTTTTTGGCTTGAACGAGCGGGCCAGAGCAAAGTCGTCCCCTCAAGGCCCAGCCGCTAACGCGGTGGCGCGTGCCACGCCAGCCTTGACCGGCCGCCTTCGCTCCGGCGTTCGGCCGGGACGCAGGAAAGGCGGATTGCGGGCGCTGCAACCGCGCCCGTCTCGCCCACGAATGCAGCCGTTGCGAACGCCGCGACCATGCCGCAAGCGTTGCGGACCAACAAGGAGACATGCCCATGACCCGTGTTGCCCTCTATGCCCGCTATTCCTCCGACAGCCAGCGTGACGCTTCGATCGAGGACCAGTTGCGCCAGTGCCGCGAGCGCGCCGCTCGCGAGGGCTGGACCGTGGTGGAGACATATTCCGACCGCGCCATCTCCGGCGCATCGCTTATTCGCCTTGGTATCCAGTCACTTCTCGCCGATGCGCAGGCAGGCCTCATTGACGTGGTGCTGTCGGAAGCGCTGGACCGTATCAGCCGCGATCAGGAGGACGTGGCCGGTGTCTTCAAGCGCCTGCGCTTCGCGGGCGTAACGATCATCACCCTGTCGGAAGGCGAGATCAACGAGCTTCATGTCGGTCTGAAGGGCACGATGAACGCGCTGTTCCTCAAGGATCTCGCCATCAAGACTCATCGCGGCATCCGGGGCCGCGTCGAGGCCGGAAAGATCGGCGGGGGCAACGCCTACGGCTATCGTGTCGTCCATCGGCTCGACGCACACGGCGAACCAATCCGGGGCGAACGCGAGATCATCGGGGAGCAGGCCGAAATCGTGCGGCGCATCTTCCGCGAATATGTCGCCGGCAAGGGGCCGCGGCACATCGCCGCCGACTTGAATCGCGAGGGCATCCCAAGCCCCACGGGAACGCGCTGGAACGATGCCACCATCCGGGGCAACCGCATCATCAGTTCCGGCATCCTGAACTGTGAGCTTTATATCGGCGTCATCCGCTGGAACCGGCAGAAGAAGCTCAAGAACCCCGACACCGGGCGCTCTACATACCGCCTCAACCCCGAAAGCGACTGGATACGCGCCGAGGCCTCCGAGCTTCGTATCGTGCCGCAGGAGCTTTGGGATGCAGCCAAAGTGCGACAGGACAATCTGACTGCCCTTTACCAGAAGCAGATCGACAGTTCGCGTGATGCCATGCGGACAGCGAAGAACGGCGGGATGAACGCCACCCATCGCCCGCGCACGCTCCTGTCCGGTCTGGTGTTCTGCGGCAGCTGTGGCGGCACGTATTCCCGGCGCGGGCAGGACCGCTTCACCTGCTCCAACCATTTGCTAGGCAACGGCTGCGACAATGCCCGCACTGTCCGTGGGAATGCACTGGAAACCCGCGTGCTGGCTGGCCTCCGCGAGCGCCTCATGACTCCAGACATGATGGTAGAGGCGGTGCGCGCCTATGCAGAGGAAACCAACAGGCTCAACCGCGACCGCCGCAGTTCCGCCGAGGCCAACCGTCGCGAGCTTGCCGAGGCTGCAAAGGCCATTGCCGAGATCGTGCGCGTCATCGAGCAAGGAGGCTGGCATCGCGCGCTGTCCGAGCGGCTGACGGAGCTCGAAACCAGACAGGACAGCCTCACAGCGCGTCTCGCTGATATCCCGCAGGACCTTCCAGACCTTCATCCAGGCATCGCGGAGACCTATAGGCGCAGAATCGAGCGTTTGACCGAGACGCTTTCCCAGCCCGGCACCGCGCTAGAAGCCGCAGACGCCATTCGCGAGATCATCGATCGCGTTGTGGTCACCCCCGGCCAGAAGCGCGGCAGCTACAGCATCACCCTGGAAGGCGAGCTTGGCACCATCCTCGACTGGATCGACCGCAGCGGAAAACCCGGCTACAAACCCAGGTCAGACACCAGCCAATCCCGTTTGTCAGTCTCGGTAAATGCCCGGGCTTGACCCGAGGATCCAGACGCAAGCTCACCGCATCCGCAACACACGATGGCCGCAGCGCCCATCCGTTTACCCTGAACGGCCAAACCGGTGGCACAGCACCGACTGACCCCGTATCATGCGGGTGGAATCATCGGGGAGTACCATATGCGCAACCGCATTAGCCTGGCAGCGAGGACGCGCCGCATTGCCATCGCGGCCGCTGCATCGCTCATCGGCCTGTGCACGATCCAGGCCTCCCCTGTGGGCGCCCAGGAACCGCTGGTGATCCCCGCGCCTGATCTCGGCGGCGGTCAGATGATGGATACCTATCTCTGGCATGTGCGCGGCCTGCCGCCGGGCGCAAGGCTTGCCGTCTATTCCGGCGCCGGCCCGAATTTCCGCGTCATCCACATGCTTGACGAGGGCTCGCCGATCGAACGGCTGAACTGCCGGGAAAGCCGGGAAAGCCGGGGCGGATACTGGTGCCGGGTGGCAACCGTCGATCGGCCGCGCATTTCCGGCTGGGTCGATGGCCGCTTCCTGCTCGAGGATGCCGGTTTCATGCCTTATGATGACCGGCGCCTGGAAATCCAGCCGATTATCCCGATCCCACTCCCGAACGATCCGGGTCGCCCGCCCCGGCCGCACAGACCGTGACCTTGCAGACTGTGACCCTCGCGATCGGCTGAAGCTCAACACGAAAAAGGCGCCGCGGGTGGATCGCAGCGCCTTCTCGGGAGGTTCGGGTCGGGAGCTTTTTGCTCGTCTTAGGCGGCCAGTGCCTTGGCGATCTGGCCACGCAGCGTGCCGAGATCCTTGGCGAAGCCGCGAATGCCTTCGGCGAGCTTTTCGGTCGCCATCGCATCCTCGTTCATCGCCCAGCGGAACGCCTTCTCGTCGAGCGAGACCAGCGGCTCGGCCTTGGCCTTTTCCGGCGACAGCATGCGCGGCAGGTTGCCTTCCGCCGCATTCAATTCGTCGAGCAGCTGCGGGCTGATCGTCAGCCGGTCGCAACCGGCCAGCGCTTCGATTTCGCCGGCATTGCGGAACGAGGCGCCCATGACGATCGTGTTGATGCCGTTCGCCTTGTAGTAATCGTAGATCGCCCGCACCGAGACCACGCCCGGATCGGTTTCCGACGTGTAGTTCTCGCCGGTCGACTTCTTGTACCAGTCGAGGATACGGCCGACGAAGGGCGAGATCAGGAACACCTTGGCTTCGGCGCAGGCAATCGCCTGGGCCTTGGAGAAGAGCAGCGTCAGGTTGCAGTCGATGCCTTCCTTCTGCAGAACTTCGGCAGCCCGGATGCCTTCCCAGGTGGAAGCGAGCTTGATCAGGATGCGATCCTTCTCGATGCCGCGTTCCTTGTAGCCCGCGATGATCCCGTGCGCCTTGTCGATCGAGGCCTTGGTGTCGAAGGACAGGTCGGCATCGACTTCGGTCGAGACGCGGCCGGGAACGAGCGCGGCGAGTGCTGCACCGACGGAGATCGCCATACGGTCGGCGATGGCACCGACAACGGCGTCATCCTTGCCGCCCTTGGCCTTGCCCCAGGTGATCGCTTCCTGAAAGGCATCGGCAAACGCATCCGTCCCCAGCGCCTTGAGGACGATCGACGGGTTGGTCGTGCAATCGACAGGCTTCAGACGGGCAACAGCCTCGATGTCGCCGGTATCGGCAACAACGGTGGTCATCGCGCGAAGCTGTTCGAGTTTGGAAGTCATGCGGGATATCCTTCGATATTTGCTCAGTTAACCTACTCAGCCGCCATTCGTTCCCCAAGATCCGACCCGCAGACCCGGCAAGATGAACGCGCGCGTTTATAGGCTGGACTATCGCAATCCAAGGGGCAGGAAGTCAAGACATTTGTGCATCTGAATTGACATAAGTGTCATATCCGGAAATAGTATGCGCTGACGTCATCAGGATACCGGACCCCTTGGCCAAGCTCAGACGGGAAACCCACAGCACCTATTCGGACGCGGCATCGCTGCGCCTGCGGGCGGCATGGCTCTACTACAATCAGGGCCTGACGCAGAAGGACGTCGCCGATCGCCTCGGCATCAGCCGCTCCACTGTCATCCGCATGCTCGACGAGGCGCTGAAGCGGGCAGAGGTGCAGATCTGGATCAGCGAAGGCATCGGCGATTGCGTCGAACTGGCCGTGCGGCTGGAAAAGGCGTTTGGCCTCGACGAGGCCGTGGTGGTGCCCTCCCCGGCCGGCCAGGATGCCGCCTCGATGGCCTCAGCCGTCGGCCTGGCGCTCGGCCAGTTCCTCACCGAAGTCGTCACCGACAATGCCACGATCGGCGTCGGCTGGGGCCGGACCATGACCGCCTCGCTGTCCGGTTTTCGCCCGCCGCGCCGGGAAAACTGCAAGGTCGTCTCATTGCTCGGCGGCATCGTCGCCGTGCACCAGACCAATCCGATCGACTATACTTGGCGGCTGGCGAGCCAGCTCGGCGCCGAATGTTACATGTTTCTGGCGCCGCTTCTGGTCGATTCCGTTGCCACCAAACGGGCGCTGATCGAAAAATGCGGCCTGAAGACGCTCTATGATCTGGCGGAAAATCTCGACCTCGCCATCGTCTCCTGCGGCGACATCGGCCCGCACTCGACGTCGCTGTCGGAAGGTTTCATCAGCCACGAGACGCTGGAGGAACTGATCGCCGCCGGCTGCGTCTGCGACACAATGTTCAACTTCCTCGACGCAGACGGCCGCTCGGTCGATCACCCGATCAACGAGCGTGTCATGTCGGTCGATCTCGACACGCTGAAAAAGGCCAAACACATCGTCATTTCGTCCGGCGGCGCCCACCGCGCGGTCGCCATCCGCGCCACGATCAAGCGCATCGGCTGCAACACGCTGATCACGGACGAAAGCGCGGCGAGGGAGTTGCTGGGGATGGCGGAGCAGTCAGAAGAGTGAAACCGCCACAACATCAGGCCTCCGGCGGCCATTCGCGCGCCGCATGCTGGACGAACAGGACTTCAATGCGTTCCCCGACAACGCGATAGGCGACGATATACGAAATATCCGCGAGCACGAGTTCGCGGGTTCCCTCTATTTCTCCGACGCGTCCGATGAAGGGATTGTCCGAAAGCAATCGCCTCGTCTTGGAATGAATCTCGTTGACGATGCGGTGTGCGGCGCGAGGATTGCGTTCTCCAATGTATTCACCGATGGAGGCAAGCTCACGCAGATATCGTCGGGTCCAAACGATCTGCACCTCGATCAGTTCTTGAATTTATCAAGAACGGCCGCAATCTCATGATCCTCGGCGAAGTCGCTGGCATCGGCGTCTTCCATGCCTTCCCGCACGCCAGCTGCCCATTTCTCCCGCCAGGCGAGCGACCGGCCATGGGTCAAGGCATCTTCGACGATCTGCTCACGCGTCAACCGAGTACGCTCTGCGAGTTCGTCAAGACGCAGACTGATATCGTCAGACACGGCGATCATGTTTTTCATAGAAAGATTGTCGCACATGCTTTGCGATCCGCAACCAAAATGATTCCCGTCCCCGGCTACGCCCGCCCCTGTTCCCAACCCAGCATCGCCCGCTTGCGCGTCAGGCCCCAGTGATAGCCGGTCAGTGCGCCGCTTTTGCCGAGCGCCCGGTGGCAGGGCACGACGAAGGAAATCGGATTGCGGCCGACGGCGGCTCCAACCGCGCGGCTGGCCGTCGGCTGGCCGATCTTGGCGGCGATATCGGAATAGGTGACGGCCTTGCCGAGCGGGATGCTGAGCAGGCTTTCCCAGACCCGGACCTGGAAATCGGACCCGATCAGCACGACGCGCAAGGGCTCGTCCGACGACCAGCGCGCCGGATCGAAGACACGCCCGGCATAAGGCGCGGTGGCAAGCTGGCCCTCGACGAATTGTGCATTCGGCCAGCGACAGGCCATGTCGTCGAAACAGGCCTGCTCGCCGCCGACATCGGCAAAGGCAAGCCCCGCCAGCCCGCGATCGGTCGCCATGACAAGCGCCACCCCGAACGGCGATGCATGGTAGCCATAGCGGATCGTCAGGCCGGCACCTCTCGCCTTCCACTCGCCCGGGCTCATCGCCTCATGGGTGACGAACAGGTCGTGCAGGCGACCAGGTCCCGAGAGCCCGAGCTCCAGCGAGGTTTCCAGCAAGGGCAGCTCTTCGCGTCCGAGCAACCGCTTGGCATGGTCGAGCGTCACCGCCTGCAGGAAGGCTTTCGGAGACAGGCCTGCCCAGCGGGTGAAGGTCTTCTGCAACTGCGTCGGCGACTGGCCGAGCCGTTCGGCAATCGTCTCCAGCGACGGCTGGCTCTGGTAATCGAGCGTCAGCATTTCGATCACCTGGCGCACGGTCTCGTAGTCGCCACCGTCGGGTGTGATGTCCGTGCTGCGGGAAAGATCGATGTGCTGCGCAAGTGTCATGGTCTGGTCCTCGTGTCGAACCGGACTTCACCACGGCATGCACCGAGATGCCACCCGTTTCTTGCGCTCAGATCCGTTGTTTTGCCGTCGCCAGCGCGCCGCGAAACGCCTTGGCGAAACTCTCGCGATCATCGGGATTGAGGAAGGAGCCGATATCGGTGCGCCGTCCTTCGCCGGTCACCTGCATCGACACGATGCCGATCTCCTCGTGGCGGCGGACGAAGAACCGCGCCCAGAACGTGTTGAACCGGTGCTCGGTCATCCGGCCTGCCGGAGTGAACTTGCGGATCGACAGGTTACTGCGCGAGACGGTGACCTCCTCGCGCGCCCGGCCCGACCGGTAGTTGAGCCGGAAAGCGCCGTAGAGCAGCAGGAAATCCAGCCCGAAGAACAGGCCGATCGGCCAGGCCCCGGTCGACAGGAAAAAGATCGCATGCACAAGGCAGACACCGCCGGTCAGGACCAGCAGCACGCGAAAGCCCTTCGGCCCCAAAGACCGATAGGGTGTCAGCTCCGCTGCAAAAATCGGCGTCTCCGCCGCCTGCTCGACATTGCCTTCCATCCGCGCGCCCGACTATAGATTTCCGATGACCATTGCGAAGCCGAAATCCAGCACCCAAACCTTGAAAAAGTCAAATCAACCGGCACGAAAACCGGCAGCGACAAGCCGTCGCACGGCCTATTCCCGCGCCGAACTGGAGGAGATCTTCCGCCGTTTCTCGATCCAGCGGCCGGAACCGAAAGGCGAGCTGGAACACGTCAATCCGTTCACCCTCGTCGTCGCGGTCGCACTGTCCGCCCAGGCGACCGATGCCGGCGTCAACAAGGCGACGCGGGCCCTGTTCAAGGTGGCAGATACGCCGGAAAAGATGCTCGCCCTCGGCGAGGACAAGGTCCGCGATTACATCAAGACCATCGGGCTTTATCGCAACAAGGCAAAGAACGTGATCGCGCTCAGCCGCATGCTTGTCGACGATTTCGCCAGTGTCGTGCCGAAGACGCGGGAGGAATTGGTCAAGCTGCCCGGCGTCGGGCGCAAGACCGCCAATGTCGTCATGTCCATGGCCTTCGGCATCCCGACCATGGCGGTCGACACCCATATCCTGCGCATCGCCAACCGCATCAGACTGGCCCCCGCCAAGACGCCGGACGCGATCGAGGACATCCTGATGAAGATCGTGCCGGAGCACTATCTGTTCCATGCCCATCATTGGCTGATCCTGCACGGGCGCTACTGTTGCAAGGCGCGCAAGCCCGAATGCGAGCGCTGCGTCATCGCCGATATCTGCAAGTCGGCGGAAAAGACCTGCGATATCCCGGCGCCGCTGGTCGAACTGCCGCAGCAGACGATCGCAGGCGTCGAGTGACCGTTCAGCTCCTGAATTGCGGATCGCGGGCGCTCAGCAGCTTGTGCAGATGCACCATCAGGCCCGCGGCAAACAGCGGCGTCAGCAGGTTGAGGATCGGCACCGCGAGGAAGCCGGCGATCACCAGCCCGGCGAGAAAGATCGTGCCGCCATGTTTCGAGCGGAACAGCTTTGCTTCCGCAGGCGTGCGAAAACGCATGGCGGCGAATTCGAAGAATTCCCGCCCGAGCAGATAGCCGTTGACCAGGAAGAAGGCGATCAGGTTGACGCCCGGGATGAACAGCAGCATCAGCGCCACGAGATTGCCGAGAACGACGACGCAGAAGAATTTCAGCGAGGTTGCGATGCTGGACAACAGCGGCATGGCGAGACCGGCCGGATCGTCCGGATAGTCGCGCTTTTCGATCACCTCCGCCACATCGTCGAGAAACAGGCCGGCAATGATCGCCGTCACCGACGACATCAAGAGCGCCACGCCGAGCGCAAGGCCGATGCTGGCGAGAATGCCGAAGACGAAACTCAACCAGCCGGCCCAGGCCGGCAGATCGGGAATGAACCCGTCGATCAATGGCATGGCATAGGCGATGAAGGTCTCGCGCAGCGCCAGCCAGAGGGCGACCAGCACCAGCGCCGTCAGCCCCAGCACTTTCCAGAACACGGACCGTGTTTCCGGGGCAAACAGGTTACGGGCGGCAAGCGCTGCGGCATCAAGGATCATCACGGTCTCCTTCGGGATCGGTGCCTGATGTAGGAAAGGCAGGCCGCAACCGCAATGCACAAGTGTCAGCCAAGCCGGTAGAGCGAGGGTCGCCGGTCGGTCAGATAGGGGTTCTGCGCCTTGGCATCGTCATAGGCGCTCAGATCGATTTTCGCCACCAGCAGCGTTTCCCCCGTGCCGGCACGCGCCAGTTCGTCGCCGTCAGGCGCAAGGATCACCGAGCGCCCGGTATAGGACAGTTCGCCCTCGTTCCCGCAGAGATCGGCATAGACGAGGAAAAGGCCGTTTTCGAAGGCGCGGGTCGGCACCACCATGTCGGCGACACGCCGGCTGATGATGCCGGCCGGCAACGCGGTGGGCACAAGCACCAGTTCGGCACCGGCCAGAGCCAGCGTCCGCACATATTCCGGGAATTCGACATCATAGCAGATCAGCATACCGGTCTTGATGCCGAAGAGGTCGAAGACATGCGGGCTGTCGGCACCGGGCACGAAGGCCGCACGCTCGCCGTCGCCATAGAGATGGCCCTTGCGGTAGAATTCCAGCGAACCGTCAGGTCGCACCACGACGGCCGAATTGAACACCTGGTCGCCGTCGCGCTCGGGAAAGCCAGCGCAGATCGCCAGACCGCAATCGGCGGCAATTTCGCTGAGCGCGCCGATGATCGAGCCGTCGCGTGTTTCGGCGAGTTCTGCAAAGCGCGGTCCGAGGCCATAGCCACTGGTGCCAAGCTCCGGCGTGACCAGAACGTCCGCCCCCATTTCGGCCGCCGCGATCGCCGCCTGGGCGATCTTGCCGATATTGCCCGGCACGTCGCCGGAAATCGGCTGCATCTGGTAGAGCGAGATCAACATGGCGGCACCTATGGATGAGAGTTAGAAAAACGTTGCGGACACGAGCAGGATGAACCCCTTCACGATCGCAAACAAGACGCCGGCGACCACCACGAGCGATACCACGAAGGTGACCAGTCCGAACAGGATGCAAAGCCCATCGCGCTCCAGAATGCCGAACGAGAACAGACAAATGGCAATGGCCGGCAGGATATTGCCGAGCGGGATCGGCAATGCCAGAATGATCGCCAGGATCAGGCAGAGCAGCCCCGTCAGATACTCCACCGGGGGATAGACGAGATAGGTCATGCGCGGACGCAGCATGCGCTCGCCACGGGCCAGCCAGGGCGAAATGCGTCGGACGATCGCGGCAAAATCCTCGCGCGTCATCGATCGATTGGCGATGATCTTCGGCAGCCAGGGCGACTGGCCGAGCATCAGTTGCGCTGCCAGAAAGACCAGCGGCGCGCCGGTGATCGCAGACGTTCCCGGCGGGGTCGGGACGACATTCGGTATCGCGAAGATGAGAAGCAGTGCGCCGAAGGCGCGGTCACCCATTGCGGTGAAAATATCCGCAACCGACACACGCGTCCGATCGCCGTCCTGTGCGATGTCGGACAGGATCTCCGAGAGACGCCGTCCACGCTTGCGATGACTGCCTTCCGGCAAAGGATCGTCGGCGAGCCCGCCATCCGCATCAATCATGCTTCATTCCTGCACTGTCCCGATTGCCTCGTGTACCCGAGACTTATCGCCAGACAATGACGGATGTTGGATTAACGGCGCAGAAAATCTTCAATCAAACCTTGGTGTTCACAGTCCGCTACAGCTGCACCAGATGGCCGGCACCGACGTCGCGGTATTGCCGCACCGGCGGCTGGAATCCGAGCGGCCGGATCGGGCTCTTGATTTCGTCGGTCGACAGGTTGCGCTTGACCCGCCGCCTTGACGGATCCGGCACCGGCACGGCCGCCATCAGCTTCTTCGTATAGGCATGTTGCGGATTTTCGAACACCGCCTGGCGCGGCCCGATCTCGACGATCTCGCCAAGATACATCACCGCCACCCGGTGGCTGACCCGCTCGACCACCGCCATGTCATGGCTGATGAACAGATAGGCGAGATTGAAGCTCTGTTGCAGGTCGAGCAGCAGGTTGCAGACCTGCGCCTTGATCGACACATCCAGCGCCGAGACCGCCTCATCGGCGACAATCACCTTCGGATCGAGCATCAGCGAGCGGGCAATGGCGATGCGCTGGCGCTGGCCACCGGAAAACTCGTGGGGATAGCGCGGCATGATGTCGGCGCCGAGACCGACACGCTCCAAAAGGTTGGCTGCCTTTTCGCGCGCCTGCGCCTTGCTGCCAAGCTGGTGCTCGATGAACGGCTCCATCACCGCCTGGCCGACGCTCATGCGCGGATCGAGGCTGGCGAACGGATCCTGGAACACCATCTGGATACTGCGCCGCATGCGCCGCAGCGCCATGCTGTCGAGGGACGCCACATTATAGCCGTCCATCGAGATCTGCCCCGATGTCGGCTCGACCAGCCGGGTGATCGAACGACCGGTGGTCGACTTGCCGCAGCCGGATTCTCCCACCAAGGCCAGGGTTTCGCCGGGACGCAAATCGAAGGAGACATTTTCGACCGCATGCACGGCACCGCTCTTGCGGCCAAGCAGGCCGGACCGAATGTCGAAACGCGTCGTCATGTTCTTCACTTCGAGGATCGGCCGGTTGGCTTCATTGACGCCTGCAGCCTCGGTCTCGGGCACCAAAGTCTCACCGCTCCTGATATCGATGACCGGAAAGCGCATCGGTCGCTCCCGCCCGCCCATCGAGCCGAGCTTCGGTACGGCCGAGAGCAGTGCACGCGTATAGGGATGTGTGCCACGGTTGAAGATCGCGTCGGTCGTTCCGGTCTCGACCGCCTCGCCACGGAACATCACGATCGTCCGATCGGACACTTCCGCCACCACGCCCATGTCATGGGTGATGAACAGCACGGCCATGTCTTCCTCGTCCTGCAGTGACTTCAGCAGGTCGAGGATCTGCCCCTGGATCGTCACGTCGAGTGCCGTCGTCGGTTCGTCGGCAATCAGCAGCTTCGGCTTCGAGGCGAGCGCCATCGCGATCATCACCCGCTGGCGCATACCGCCGGAAAACTGGTGCGGATAGTCGTCGAAACGGCTCCTGGAATTGGGGATGCGAACCTTGTCGAGCAGCCGCAGCACCTCCGCCTTGGCCTCTGCATTCGAGACATTCTGGTGGCAGGTGATCGCTTCGGCGATCTGTTTGCCGATCGGGAAGATCGGATTGAGGCTGGTCATCGGCTCCTGGAAGATCATCGCGATCTCGTTGCCGCGCACCCGGCGCATGGCCTCCGGCTCGAGCGTCAGCAGTTCGCGCCCAAGCAGTTTGACACTGCCCTCGATCCGGCTTGAGGCCGACGGCAGAAGCCGCATGACCGACAGAGACGTAACGCTCTTGCCCGAGCCCGATTCGCCGACGATCGCAACCGTCTCCTTCGGCGCGATATCGAAGCTCATATTGCGCACGACCGAGCGCCATTCCGGACCGACCCGGAACGATGTCGTCAGATCGCGCACGGACAACACGGGTGCTGTGGCACTGCCGGTGCCAGTTTCCATTTCAGCCATGTCCCGTTCCCCTGTTTTTATGTCGTCGAGATCTGCTGCGGATGGATCAGGCGGCGAGCGCCGTCTCGGCCAGGGTCACCCAGTAGCTGATGCCATAGGGGATCGCCTCGTCGTTGAAGTCATAGGCCGAATTGTGCAGGTTCGCCGTATCGCCATTGCCGATGAACACGAAGGCGCCCGGACGCGCTTCCAGCATGTAGGAAAAATCTTCCGCCCCCATGGCCGGCGGGAATTCGTCGCTGACGGCCTGGGCGCCAGCCACTTTGCGCAACACATCGAGGGCGAAGTCTGTTTCGGCATGGTGGTTGAAGGTGACCGGATAGCCGCGGTGGTAACGCACCTCCGCCCTGGCACCCATCGCCATGGCGATGCCGGTGGCGATCTCGCTAAGGCGTTTTTCCGCCATGTCGCGCAGTTCGGGAAGCAGGGTGCGAACCGTGCCCGAAAGCTTCACGCCGTCCGGAATGACATTATAGGCATCGCCGCCATGGATCTTGGTGACGGTGACGACCACGGAATTGAGCGGATCGGTTTCGCGCGCGGCGATCGATTGCAGGGCGACGACCACCTGCGCTGCCGCCAGCACCGGATCGATGCTCTTGTGCGGCTGGGCGGCATGGCCGCTGCGACCATGGATCTCGATGTCGAACTGGTCGGCCGCAGCCATCACCGAGCCGCGGCGGGTGGCAAAGCTTCCAACCTTCATGCCCGGGTGATTGTGCATGCCGTAGACCTGGCTGATGCCGAAGGTCTCCATCATGCCGTCGGCGACCATTTCCCGGCCGCCGCCGCCGCCCTCTTCGGCCGGCTGGAAGATCACCGCGATCGAGCCGCGAAAATTGCGCGTCTCGGCCAGATATTTGGCCGCCCCGAGCAGCATGGCCGTGTGGCCGTCATGGCCGCAGGCATGCATCTTGCCCGGCGTCTTCGACGCCCAGTCCTTGCCGCTCGCCTCAAGAATCGGCAGGGCGTCCATGTCGGCACGAAAACCGATCGCCGGGCCGTCACCGCGGTTGCCCTTGATCAGGCCGACGACCCCGGTCCGGCCGATGCCGGTCTTGACGATGTCGCAGCCGAATTCCGTCAGCTTGTCGGCAACAAAGGCCGCCGTCCCATGCACATCGAACAAAAGCTCGGGGTTCTCGTGCAGATGACGCCGCCATTCGGCGACCTCCGGCTGGAGTTCGCTGGCGCGATTGAGAACTGGCATGAAAGACCTCTTTTTAGACATTGCTCCCGACAGGATGCGTCCATACTGGCCTGCGAATTTCGCCTTTTGCAAGCTTGAAATTTCCGTCTTGCATGGAAAATAGGCTTGTGTTTACATGGCCTAAATTTTCACCAGTCGGATGAGGCGCTGCCTTGCCCGCGGCGGATTCCGTGACCCGTCGCGCATCACAAAATGGCGATTTTTTCTATATAAGACAATAAGATAAGCGGTTGACATTTTCCAGCTGGACTGGCCACATCTCGACCCGGCGCCTAAAGGTGCCGAAGCTCCTACAATAATAAATGGGGAACAGCTTATGAAGAAACTGCACCTTATCCTTGCGGCGTCGGCTGCCGCATTGACCATTTCCGGCGCCCCGGCCATGGCCGATCGCGGCACCGACGGCGACCTCAAGATCATCTTCTGGCAGGCCGTGTCGACGATGAATCCTTACCTCTCCGGCGGCACCAAGGAAGTCTATGGCGCTTCCATGGTGATCGAGCCGCTGGCCCGCTACGACGAGACCGGCGCCTTGGTGCCGATGCTCGCAACCGAGATCCCGACCGTCGAGAATGGTGGCGTCGCCGCCGACCTGAAGAGCATCACCTGGAAGCTGAAGCCGGACCTGAAATGGTCGGACGGCACGCCGGTGACAGCCGAGGATGCGATCTTCACCTGGAAATACTGCACGGCGCCGGACGGCGGCTGCGCCCAGGGCGCCTATTTCGAGGGTGTCAGCAATGTCGAGGCCGTCGACGCCTCGACCATCAAGATTTCCTTCACCGACCCGAAGCCCTATCCCTACAGCGCGCTGGTCGGCGGCCAGTCGCCGCTGATCCAGGCCGCCCAGTTCAAGGATTGCCTCGGTATCAAGGCGCCGGAATGCACGTCGGCCAATTTCGGCCCGATCGGCACCGGCCCGTTTGTCGTCAAGGAATTCAAGCCGAACGACGTGGTGACCTTCACCGCCAACCCGAACTACCGCGACGCCGCCAAGCCGGCCTTTGCCACAGCCACCCTCAAGGGCGGCGGTGATGCCGCCTCGGCTGCCCGCTCGGTTCTGGAAACCGGAGAATTTGACTATGCCTGGAACATGCAGGTCGAGCCGGAAGTGCTGGCGACCATGATGCAGGCCGGCAAGGGCAAGATCGAGGTTGCCTTCGGCACCCAGGTCGAGCGTATCGACCTCAACCCCTTCGGCGTCGATCCGTCGCTTGGCGACAAGCGCTCGACCAAGGAGGCCGGACCGCATCCGGCCCTGAAGGACCCGGCCGTGCGCAAGGCCCTGTCGCTCGCCATCGACCGCGACATCATCGATGAAGCCGGCTACGGCGACAACGGCAAGCCGACCTGCAACATCCTGCCGGCGCCGGATATCTACGTCTCGACGGCGGTCGACTGGTGCCTGAAGCAGGATGTCGAGGCAGCCACCAAGCTGCTCGACGATGCCGGCTGGAAGATGGGCAGCGACGGCATCCGCGAAAAGGACGGCGTCAAGCTTTCCTTCCTCTACCAGACCTCGACCAATTCGGTGCGCCAGGCAACCCAGGCGCTGGTCAAGGACATGTGGAGCCAGATCGGCGTCACCGTCGAACTGCGCAACGTCTCGGCCAACGTCTTCTTCGGCGGCGACCCGGCATCGCCGGACACGTTCCAGAAGTTCATGGCCGACGTGCAGATGTATACCAACAACTTCGACGGCACCGACCCGGAAAAATACATGGCCGGCTGGATGTGCGACAAGATCCCGAGCCCGGCCAGCGGCTGGCAGGGTGAAAACATCGTCCGCTACTGCAACCCGGAATACGACGCCCTGGTCAAGGAACTCGGCAAGACCGGCAAGCTCGAGGACCGCGCCGTGATCGCCAAGAAGCTCAACGACATGCTGAGCAATGACGTGGCGCAGATCCCGCTGATCCATCGCGGTCAGCCGTCTGCCGTCTCTGCGACGCTGGAAGGCGTCAAGATGAATGCCTGGGACAGCGAACTGTGGAATGTCGCCGACTGGTCGCGCAAGAAATAATGCCGCCTCGCCGGGCCTTGGCAAGACACCAGGCCCGGCGATCGCATATCTCGTGACAGCCTGGAGACCATCCGATGTTCACCTTTACGATTCGGCGATTGCTGTTTGCAATCCCGACATTGCTGGCGATCAGCTTCATCATTTTTGCGCTGCTCGACCTCGCCCCCAGCGATCCGCTGAGCGACCTGCCGCTGACCATTCCGCCCGAGGTGCGCGAACAGATCCGCGCCGCCATGGGCCTCGATCAGCCCTTCCTCATCCGCTACATGAAATGGCTGCAGCAGTTCTTCATCAATGAACCGCTCAACATCTTCGAACAGCTGACCGGACTGACCATCGGCACCGGCGAGCGCATGCGCGTTCTTTCCTGGGCCACCCGCAGCCCCGTGGTCGACCTGATCGTCCAGCGCCTGCCGCAGACGCTCTGGGTGGTCGGCCTGTCCTATCTCTTCGGCGTTCTGCTGGCGATCCCGATCGGCGTCATCTCCGCCTATCGCCAGTATTCGATCTTCGACCAGATCGGCACCTTTATCGCGATGGTCGGCTATTCCGTTCCGACCTTCTTCACCGGCGTATTGCTGATCGTCGTCTTCTCCTCCTGGCTGCAATGGTTCCCGTCGATCTACGACACCAATCTGGTGGTCGACAGCTGGTCGAGTTTTGTCATGCAGGTGAAGCAGATGTTCCTGCCGGTGCTGGTGCTGACGCTCTACAACACCTCGCAGATCAGCCGCTTCGTCCGCGCCTCGATGCTCGACAACCTGCATATGGACTATGTACGCACGGCCCGCGCCAAGGGCGTCAAGGAAAAGGTCGTGCTCCTGGTGCACGTCCTGCGCAACAGCCTGATCCCGGTGGTCACCGTGATCGCGCTTGGTGTTCCCACCATCTTTTCCGGCGCCATCATCACCGAACAGGTGTTCCGGGTGAACGGCCTCGGCCAGCTGCTGATCACCGCGATCCAGGGGGCCGACATCCCCCTCGTCCAGACGCTCACCTTCATCTTCGCGGTGCTGATCGTTCTCTTCAACCTGATTGCCGACGTTCTCTACGGCATCCTTGACCCGAGGATTCGCTATGACTGATGCGGCCATCCCGACAACGCTCGCGACCCGGCCGAAGAGCGGCAACTTCTGGCTGCTGCTCTGGCGCCAGTTCCGCGCCCATCCCGGCGGCGTCGCCGGCCTGATCGTCTTTTCCTTCATCGTGGTGGCGGTCTATGTCGGCCCCTTCATCCACACGATCGACCCCAACAAGATCGACATCAAGGCGAAGAACCAGGGGCCGTCCTTTGCCCATCCCTTCGGCACCGACAATCTCGGCCACGACATGCTGGCCCAGGTCATGGCCGGCGGGCAGATCTCGCTGGCCGTCGGCATGACCGCCATGTCGCTGGCGCTGCTGGTCGGAACGCTGGTCGGCGTGCTCTCGGGCTATTCGAAGAAGCTCGACGGCCCGCTGATGCGCATCACCGACCTCTTCCTCGCTTTGCCGCTGCTGCCGCTGCTGCTGGTGATCATCATGCTGTTCCGCGACACGCTGCGTGCCGCCTTCGGCCCGGAAACCGGCATCTTCATCCTGATCGTCTTCGTCATCGGCATCACCAGCTGGATGCACACCGCCCGCATCGTGCGCGGCGACGTGCTGGCGGTCAAAAGCCAGGAATACATCCTGGCGGCCAAGTCGAGCGGCATGCGCGAATACCGGATCATCCTCAAGCACATCCTGCCCAACGTCATGTCCTCGATCATGGTCTCGGCAACGCTCGGCATCGCATCCGCGATCATCACGGAATCCGCCCTGTCCTTCCTCGGCCTCGGCTTTCCCTCGGACTTCCCGACCTGGGGCCGCCTGCTGTTCGACGGCGCAAACTTCCTGCAGATCAACCCGTCGCGCGTCCTCTGGCCGGGCCTGGCGATCTCGCTGACGGTGCTGAGCGTGAACTATATCGGCGATGCGATCCGGGACGCGCTGGATCCGCGGGCGTTGAAGCATTGATCGGGGGCATGAGGCGCAAAACGATCAAGGGGCGCTTCGGCGCCCCTTTTTACATTTGACGATTTGGCAAAGACGAAATGGGTCGTGACAAAAAGGGCTTTCGCGTCAAATCGGCTGATTGACCGCATTGGGGCCTAAATGCGACTGGCGGGTTTCGTGGTCAGCACACACGACAAAAGTCTTCCAACACCTATCGCCAAAGCCGCACCATTCAATCAGATGAGCGAGCCAGCGTTGTTGAGGTGCGTCCAAGTTAGCCTATTCAGACTCAATTCGATATCGAAATCAGAGATTTCAAGTTGGACTTAATTGTGTCAATTCTCGGAGCAGCGCGACTAAGCGCCGCTAAACTCTGGGAACCCCTTAGAGAACATGTTCTGGCGTCGCTTGAATTATCCCGCGCTGCAGAAGAGTATTGCACGCCCTCCGCAATGTCTGTCGACAGCGAATCTAGGGCTGACCCTGTTTGAGCGACAATACTTGAGATTTGCTCCTGCATGGCAGAGCAAGCTTGCTGCGCATTAATGTTTTTTTCCGCTGCGCTTCTCAGAGTATCGATTAGCTTCTCACGGCTACTCAGCGTATCGTTCAAAATTGAAATCTGCAGATCCGCATTTTCCTTATATTTCAGGTACCCCTTCTCGGTAAAATTAGTAACCATATAGAGACAAAATGCAAATACGGCTGCGGTGCCGCCGGCCTTCAAGAATCCGCTCGTTTCAACGCGAGAGTCATATGGAAGGAATGCGAAGACCATGGCACACGAAAGCGACAAAACCACAAGATAGAGGATATTTCTCTGAATTTCTTCAACCTCAAATCCAGCGAACAGAATTGTTGAAAGAAAAAATACAGCAACAAAAAATATTGCAATATCAGATCCACGAAACCTCATTCGATCAGATGGGTTCTGGTTATCGTCGTTACCTCCGGATCGATTACGGCTAATTTCATCTTCCGACATATGCTCCTCCTATCGATCGAATAGGCTTTTAGGTCAGCAATAGCGCCCTTTACCAAAGGATGCGCTCTACGCCAAAGAGAAAATATTACCTCTTTGTTGATGCTTTACTACAGATTCCCACTTCGGTCACTATCGAGATACGGTGCAGCGCAGTTCAGTGCCTCGCCGCCTAGCCCTTCCTGAAGTGAGTGCATGTGACCACTGTACGGCGGGCTGCGGACCATGGGAAAGCCACCGGACCGATAGTCGGACGCCCAATCTCAATATCGAACTGCCGACTTGAAGGCGCAAGGCGGTCATCCGCACGCCCTCCAAAGGCAGCTTCGGGCAAAAGGCAACCGTCAGGCACCCAACCCCACACCCTCCCCTTGATCCCGCCACCTTCTCCCGCCACTCTCCGCCCACCCATCCGGAGACCCCGCACCATGACCCACGCGCCCCTCAATCTCGTGACCGATGTCGACGGTGTGTCCGTCGGCCATGCGACCGATCTGGAACTCGGGTCCGGCGTCACCGTCATCCTGTTCGATGAACCGGCGGTAGCCTCCGGCACCGTGCTCGGCGGCGCGCCGGGCGGACGGGATGTCAGCCTGCTCGATCCCTCGATGACGGTGCAGCAGGTCGATGCCTTCGTGCTGTCGGGCGGCTCGGCCTTCGGGCTCGATGCGGCCGGGGGCGTGCAGTCGGGCTTGCGGTCCATCGGCCGCGGTTTTCCGGTTGGCCCGGTCAATATACCCATCGTGCCGCAGGCGATCCTGATGGATCTGCTCAACGGCGGCAACAAGGACTGGGGCCTGCACTCGCCCTACCGGGACATGGGCTATGCCGCATTTGCCGCCTGCGCCAAGGGATCGTTCGAGCTTGGCACCGTCGGTGCCGGCGCCGGCGCCACCACCGCCAATTTCAAGGGCGGCATCGGCTCGGCCAGCGCCGTGTCGTCCGCCGGACATACGATTGGCGCGCTTGTTGCCGTCAACGCCATGGGTTCGGTGACGATAGGCGACGGTCCGCATTTCTGGGCGGCACCGTTCGAGGAAGGCGATGAATTTGGCGGGCTCGGCCTGCCAGTGGCGATCAGCGCTGCCGACCGCGCCATGGCCATCAAGGGCGTGCGGTTGACGGCCACCACCATCGGCGCCGTCGTCACCGACGCAGCCCTGAGCAAGGCCGAGTTGCACCGGCTGTCGATCACTGCTCATGACGGGCTTGCCCGCGCCGTTCTGCCGGCGCATCTGCCGCTTGACGGGGACACCATCTTTGCCGCCTCGACCGGCAGGCGGGTGTTGTCCGGCTCTGCCGACCTGATGGAACTCTGCCATCTCGCCACTTTGATCACGGCCCGCGCGATAGCCCGCGGCGTGCATGCCGCAACGGCATTGCCTTATCCGGGCGCACAGGCCGCCTGGCGCGACCGCTGGGCGTGAGCCGGCAGCTAGACTTTAGTCCCGGCGCATTTGCGATAAGTCAAAGACAGGCGCCAAGACCGGCGGGATAGTGCCGTCATATTGCAACGCAACATTGCGACACGGCCGGGCAGACCGCATGATGATCCGCCAGGAACCGGGACGATTTCAGATGGATGACATAGCCGACATGGAAAAGCCGATCCTCACCAACCGCACCTTCGAGGAACTGAAGGTCGGCGACAGTGCCGCAATCACGCGGCTTATCGGTCCCGACGACATCGAACTCTTCGCCGCCCTCTCCGGCGACCACAATCCGGTTCCGCTTGGCCAGTCGCTGATCCCCGCCGGCATGGTATCGGCCGTGCTCGACACCCGCCTGCCCGGCCCCGGCACCATCTATCTCGGCCAGGATCTGCAATTCCAGAAGTCGCTGGCTCCTGGCGACACGATCACGGCGACGGTCACCCTTGTTCAGAAACAGGTCGACGGCCAGACGGTGATATTCGACACGCGCTGCGTCAACCAGCATGGCGAAACCGTGCTGGCTGGCCAGGCCCGCGTCAAGGCGCCGGAGCGACGTGTCGTCTGGTCGGAAAATTCCATTCCCGACGTCTCGCTGCAACGCCATGATCGCTTCGACGCCATCATTGCAGAAGCGAAGGCCCTGCCGATGCTGAGAACGGCGCTCGTCCATCCCTGCACGCCGGATGTGATCGAGGCCGCCGTCGAGATCCGCGACGAGGGCCTGCTGGAGCCGATCCTGATCGGCCCGGAAGCCAAGATCCGCGCCGCTGCAGCCGAGGCCGGCATCTCGCTCGACGGCTTCGAGATCATGTCGACCGAACACAGCCATGCGGCGGCAGCGCTTGCGATCGAACTGGCCATTGCCGGCAAGGTCGGCTCGGTGATGAAAGGCAGCCTGCATTCCGACGAAATCCTCGGCGCGGTCGTTGCCGGCGGCTCGGGCCTGCGCACCGAACGCCGCATCAGCCATGTCTATGTCATGGATGTGCCGGCCTATTCGAAGCTGCTGGTGGTCACCGACGCGGCGATCAACATCGCCCCGACGCTCGACCAGAAACGCGACATCTGCCAGAACGCCGTGGATCTCATGCATATGCTCGGCGTCGCCAATCCCAAGGTGGCGGTGCTGGCAGCCGTCGAGACGGTCAATGACAAGATGCCGGCGACGCTGGATGCGGCAGCGCTCACCGTTATGGCGGCACGCGGCCAGATCAGGGGCGCGCTGGTCGATGGACCGCTCGCCTTCGACAATGCCATCAGCCTGGAGGCGGCGCGCACCAAGGGCATCGTCTCCCCGGTTGCCGGCGATGCCGATATCCTGCTGGTGCCGGATCTCGAGGCCGGCAACATGCTGGCCAAGCAGCTGCTGTATTTCGCCAATGCCGATGCGGCAGCGCTGGTGCTCGGCGCCCGCGTGCCGATCATCCTGACCAGCCGTTCCGACAGCCTGCGGGTGCGCATGACGTCTGCGGCCCTGGCCAAGCTCGTGGCGGCGAGACGCGCTGCTGCATTGGGGCTGATCATTGCATGAGTGACAAACTGCTGCTGACATTCAATGCCGGCTCCTCGTCGGTGAAGATCGGCCTGTTTGTCCGCGAGGATGGCCGGGCGCGGCGCATCGGCAAGGGTATGATCGACTTCCGCCACCAGCCGCTGACCTTTCATCTGGTCGAGGGCCCGCAGATCTTCGACGTGCCGCTGCAAGCGAAAAGCAATGACCTGCTGCATGACGTGCTGGAAGAAACATTTGCATGGCTGGCCAGGCACTACGATCTCGATGCCGTGACCGCCGCAGGCCACCGGGTGGTGCATGGCGGCGATCGCTTCGCCGATCCGGTGATGATCACCGACGAGAGCACGGCGGCCATCGAAGCGCTGATCCCGCTGGCACCGCTGCATCAGCCGCAGAACATCAGGCTGATCCAGGCGATCCATGACCTGAGACCCGGCCTGCCGCAGACCGTGTCCTTCGACACCGCCTTTCACCGCAGCCAGAGCGAGACGGTGCAGCGCTTCGCCATTCCGCGCCAATGGTTCGACAAGGGCATCAAGCGCTACGGATTTCACGGCCTGTCCTATGCCTATATCGCGCGCGCGCTGAAGGCGCTGGAACCGGAGCGCGCCGGCGGCAAAGCAGTTGTCGCCCATCTCGGCAGCGGCGCCAGCCTCTGCGCCATGGACAATGGCACCAGCCGCGACACCTCGATGGGCTTTTCCACCATTGATGGCGTGCCGATGGCGACCCGCAGCGGCGCCATCGATCCCGGCGTCTTCTTCCACCTGATCCATGGTCACGGCCTGACCGTCGATCAGGTCGAGACGATGATCTACCAGCAGTCCGGCCTGCTTGGCCTGTCCGGCATCAGTGCCGACAGCCGGGTGCTGCTGCAAAGCGACGCGCGCCAGGCCCGCGAGGCGATCGACGTCTTCACCTTGCGCATCGCCGGCGAAGTGGCGCGATTGTCAGCCACGCTCGGCGGCCTCGACACGCTTGTCTTCACCGCCGGCATCGGCGAGAACCAGCCGGCCATCCGCAAGGCGGTCTGCGACCGGCTGACCTTCCTCGGCCTGGCGATCGACACGCGCGCCAATGCGCAGAATGCTGCAGTGATCTCGACGGCCTCCAGCCGCATCACGGTCCGCGTCATCGCAACCGACGAGGAACAGGTGATCGCCGACGATATGCTGGCCGTGCTCGATCGACAGCGTTGAGTTGCAATCGTTGGCGACTGACAACAAACCGTCATGAAGCGCGCTTAGAGACGGGCCGACAATCGGGTCAAATCAGTCGAGACGGGAGCACGCCAATGCTGCAGGAGATGAATGCAACGGGTGAGGCCGAGCGCCACGCGAGCCGCACCGCCATCGTCATCACCAATGCCCGTGTCGTCCTGCCCGGCCATGTCATGCATGGCACGGTCATCGTCGAGGACGGCCTGATCACCGAGATCCACGAAGGCCCGTCGCGGCTGGAAGGCGCCATCGATTTTGCCGGCGACTACCTGCTTCCGGGTCTGGTCGATATCCACACGGACCATTTCGAAAAGCACATCTATCCGCGCGCCCATGTGCGCTGGGATTTCATGCGGGCTGCCCTGGCCCACGACGCCCAGATCATCGGCGGCGGCGTCACCACGGTTTTCGACAGCCTTTGCGTTGGTGCCACCACCGACAATCCGCATCGCGCCGAAATCCTCACGCCGATGATCGAGGCGCTGGAACAGGCAACGGCCGCCGGCATGCTGCGCGCCGAGCACCTGGTGCATCTGCGCTGCGAGATCACCGACCTGGCGACGCCGGCGCTGACGGCCGCCAATATCGACCGCGCCATCGTCCGGGTCATGTCGGTGATGGAGCACCTGCCCGGCATCCGCCAGAGCCGCGACATCGACGCCTATGTCGCCCGTGCCGCCAAATCCACCGGCGAAAGCCCGGACCTGGTGCGCGAGAAGATCAAGGTCCTGGTCGCCGAAAAGGGCGAGATCGGCGCCGCCATCCGGCCGGAAATCGTGGCGCTCGCCCGCGCACGCGGCCTGCCGCTGATGAGCCATGACGACACCGATATCGAACACATCGACGAAGCGCTGGCCGATGGCGTCAGCATCTCCGAATTCCCCTGCTCGATCGAGGCAGCACAAGCCGCCCGCGACAAGGGGCTGGGCATCGTCGCCGGCGCACCGAACATCCTGCGCGGCGGCTCGCAGTCCGGAAATATCGCCGTGCGCGACCTGCTGGTTGCCGATCTCGTCGATATCCTGGCATCCGACTATGTGCCGCGTTCGCTGCTTGATGCGGCCTTCATGATCGCCGCCGATCCGGGCCTCAGCTACGACCTGCCGCGCGCGGTGGCAATGGTCACCCGCGCACCGGCGCTGGCCGGCGGCTTGAAGGATCGCGGCGAAATTTCGCTCGGCCTGCGCGCCGACCTGATCCGCACCGACCTGCACGACGGTCATCCGTTCCTGAAGTCCGCCTGGCGGTCGGGGATGCGGGTGGCCTAAGCCACCGGGCCCGACCAGTCGCGCCCTTTATCAGTCGCGCCCCGGGTCAGTCGCGACGAAAGCCCTCGCTGGCGGTCAGCAACTGGCGTGTGTAGTCGGTCGAAAAATCACGGCTGCGCAGCTGCTCGACCGACAGGGTCTCGACCACCTTGCCCGATTTCATCACCACCAGCTTTTCGCACATATGGCTGATCACCGAGAGGTCGTGGCTGACCATAACGAAGGTCAGGCCGCGATCCTTGCGCACCTGCTCGAGCAAATTGAGGATCTCCGCTTGGATCGAGGCATCGAGCGCCGAGGTCGGCTCGTCGAGCAGCAGGATCTGCGGTTCGAGGATCAGCGCCCGGGCAATGGCGATGCGCTGGCGCTGGCCGCCGGACAGCTGGTGCGAAAAGCGGAAGCGGAAACCGCTGCCGAGGCCCACCTCGTCGAGCGCGCGCGCGATGCGCACCTCCGCATCCGGTATGCCATGGATCGCCAGCGGCTCGAGCAGCAGCCGATCGACCGTCTGGCGCGGATGCAGCGAGCCGTAGGGGTCCTGGAACACCATCTGGACGGTGCGGTAGAATTCGCGGTCGCGCTTGCGGCCGCTGTAGCTCCTGCCGCTCACAGTCAAGGTGCCCTCGTCGAACGGGTTGAGCCCGGCCACGGCGCGCAGAAGCGTCGATTTGCCTGAACCGGATTCCCCGACAATGCCGAAGGACTGACCAGTCTCGACATCGAGGCTGACGGTATCAAGCGCGCGAAAGCCGTCGAAGCGCACGATCATGTCACGGATGGAAAGGGACAGTTTCATAGCTTCCACTCCGCCTGGCGCTCCAGCACCGGCAGCGGATGCCGGTCGGCCGCGATCTGCGGCAGACAATTGAGGAGGCCCTGGGTGTAGGGATGTTTCGCCTCGGACAGTTTCGATGCCTCGATCTCCTCGACCACCTTGCCGGCATACATCACCAGAACTCGGTCGCAGAAGGACGAAACGAGCCTGAGGTCGTGGCTGATGAAGATCAGCCCCATGCCGCGCTCGGACACCAGCTTGTCGAGAATGGCCAGCACTTCGAGTTGCACGGTGACGTCGAGCGCCGAGGTCGGCTCGTCGGCAATCAGCAGTTCCGGCCCGCAGACCAGCATCATCGCGATCATCACGCGCTGGCCCATGCCGCCGGAAACCTCGTGCGGGTAGAGATCAAAGACACGCTCCGGATCGCGGATCTGCACCGCTTCCAGCATGGCAAGCGCTCGGGCGTGTGCTTCGCTGCGCGAGATCCGCTCATGAGTCCGGAGCGTTTCCATGATCTGCCGGCCGATCGGCATGACCGGATTGAGCGAATATTTCGGATCCTGCAGGATCATCGCAAGCCGTTTGCCACGCAGGGTCCGGCGCTGCGAGGCCGAGGCCTTGAGCAGATCGGTTTCGCCGAACGCGAGCTTGTCGGCGGTGATCAGGGCGTGACCCGGTGTCAGCCCCATGATGGCGCGGCCGGTCTGCGACTTGCCGGAGCCGGATTCGCCGACGATGCCGAGACGTTCCTTGCCGAGGGTGAAGTTCACGCCGCGCACAGCCTCGATCGTGCCGGTGCGGGTCGGAAAGCTGACCCTCAGGTTTTCGACCGTCAGAAGCGGCGTCATTGGCCGGCCTCCTTCGGATCGAGCGCATCGCGAAGCCCGTCGCCCAAAAGGTTGAAGCCGAGCGAGACGATCAGGATGGCAAAACCCGGCATGGCGGCAACCCACCATTGGTCGAGAATGAAACGGCGACCGGATGCGATCATCGCGCCCCATTCGGGAAGCGGCGGCTGGGCGCCGAGGCCGAGGAAGCCGAGACCGGCAGCCGTCAGGATGATGCCCGCCATATCGAGCGTCACGCGCACGATCAGCGACGACATGCAGAGCGGAATGATGTGGAAGAGCACGATGCGCAGCGGCGAGGCCCCCATCAGCTTGACCGCCGAGATATAGTCGGAATTGCGGAAGGTCATGGTTTCGGCGCGCGCGATGCGGGCATAGGGCGGCCAGGACGTGATCGCGATGGCAAGAACCGCATTCTCGATGCCGGGACCAAGCGCCGCAACAAGTGCCAGCGCCAGGACCAGTTTCGGAAAGGCGAGGAAGATGTCGGTGATGCGCATCAGCACCGCATCGACCCAGCCACCGGCATAACCGGCAACGGTGCCGACGATCAGGCCGATCGGTGCGGCGATGATCGCGACCAGCGCGATGACGAACAGCGTCAGCCGCGACCCGTGGATCAGCCGCGACAGGATATCGCGACCCTGGTCATCGGTGCCGAGCAGATAACCCTCGGTTCCCGGCGGCAGCAGGCGCGCATTGCGCAGGTCGCCCTGCACAGGCGAATGCGGTGCCAGAATATCGGCAAAGGCGGCCACGAACAGCAGCGCGATCAGGATGGCGAGACCGAACAGCGCCAGCCGGTTTTCGGAAAACCGCCGCCAGATCATGTAGAGGCGGCCGCAACGGGCCTGCCAGCGCGACTGCGGCCGGTCGGAGAGAAGCCATTGGCGAAGGCTCGGTTTTGCCGTGAGATCGGATCCGGTCATCGGCTGCGCGTCCTCGGGTCAAGCATGCGGTAGAGAACATCCGACAGGAGATTGATGGCGATAAAGACGGAACCGATGACAATGGTCCCGCCAAGCACCGCATTCATGTCGGCATTCTGCAGCGAATTTGTGATGTAGAGGCCAAGGCCCGGCCAGGAGAAGATTGTCTCCGTCAGCACCGAGCCTTCCAGTAGGCCGGCATAGGAGAGCGCGATCACGGTGAGCAGCGGCACGGCGGCATTGCGCAGCGCATGGAACCAGATGATCCGCGTTTCCGACAGGCCCTTGGCCCGGGCCGCGACGATATATTCCTGCGAAAGCTCGTTCAGCATGAAGGAGCGCGTCATGCGGCTGATATAGGCGAGCGAAAAATACCCGAGCAGCGCGCCGGGAAGGATGATGTGGCGAAACAGGTCCCACAACACGTCCCACTGCCGCTGCATGGCGGCGTCGAGAAGGTAGAAGCCGGTGACCGGCGTGAAGCTGTATTCATAGACGATATCGACGCGCCCCGGATAGGCGACCCAGTTGAGCTTGGCATAGAAGAACAAGAGCGCCAAAAGACCGAGCCAGAAGATCGGCACGGAATAGCCGATCAGCCCGATCACGCGCACGATCTGGTCGGCGATCGAGCCGCGCTTGACGGCGGCCAGGATGCCGAGCGGCACGCCGAACAAGACGCCGATGATCGTGCCGACCGTGGCAAGCTCCATGGTTGCTGGAAACACCCTTGCGATATCGGTCAGCACCGGATTGGTGGTCAGCACCGAGGTGCCGAAATCGCCACTGAGCACCTGGCGAATGTAGATGAAGAACTGTTCGTAGAGCGGCAGGTTCAGGCCGAGTTCCTCGCGCACGCGCTCGACGACATGCGCCGGCGCACGATCGCCGACAATGGCGAGCGCGGGATCGATCGGCACCACGCGGCCGATGAAAAAGGTCACGGCCAAAAGGCCGAGATAGGTCGTCACCACCGTCAGGATGAACTTCGACAGCGAAATGGCAAGCGCCGAGGCGCGCGCGCTACTGCGCCGCGCCTCGGTCCGATTGGAGACATCCGTCAAGGGGATCAGTCCTTGGAGACGGTGTAGACGAAGTTGGTGTCGAAGCTCGGTCCGAGCTTGTAATCCTTCACCTTGTCCGAATAGCCGGCGATTTCCGTCTGCTGGAAGATCATCACGAACGGGCCGGTTGCGAGAACCTGCTTCTGCAGGTCTTCATAGATCGCCGCACGTTTTGCCGTGTCCTTCTCGAGCAGCGCGGCCTGGGTCTTGGCCGAAAGCTCCGTCGGATCCCAGGCATTGCGCCAGGCGAGCGTCTTGTTCTTGCCTTCGTCGGAATTGTCCGGGTTGAAGGTGAAGGTTTCGGCATTCGAGTTCGGGTCGAAATAGTCCGAACCCCACTGGCCGATATAGATATCGTGCTGGCGGGCGCGGAATTTGGTCAGCGTCTGCTTACCATCACCCGGGATGATTTCCAGCTTGATGCCGGCCTGGGCCAGCGTCTGCTGGACGTTTTCGGCAATGCCGGTGACCGGCTGGGTGTTGCGCACGTCCATGGTGACGGTGAAGCCGTCGGCCAGACCGGCCTTGGCCAGCAGTTCCTTCGCCTTGGCCACATCGAGCTTGTAGGGCTTGTCTTCAAGTGCGCCGAGCTGGCCGGACGGCAGGAAGGTCTGGTGGATAGAGCCGATGCCCTTGATCAGCGTTTCGCCGAGCGCATCGTAATCGACCAGATACTTGAAGGCTTCGATGACTTCCGGCTTGGCCAGGTTCGGGTTCTTCTGGTTCAGGCTGAAGTAGTACAGCGTGCCCTTCGGTGCCGATGTCGTGGCAATGCCTTCCTTCTTCGATACCGCCTCGAAATCGCCCGGCTCGAGATTGCGTGCAACGTCGATATCGCCGTTTTCAAGCGCCAGACGCTGGCCGGCACTTTCCTTCATGTAGCGATAGATGACGCGGGCAAGCTTTGCCTTTTCGCCATAGAAATTGTCGTTGCGCTCAAGAACGACCACTTCGTTGGCGCGCCATTCGCGGATCTTGAACGGACCCGAGCCGGCATAGCCGGTCTTGAGGAATTCGTTGCCGAAATCGGTGTCATACTTGTATTCGGCCGTCGGCGTCATCGCCTTGGCCTTCTCGGTGACCAGCACCTTGTCGACGACCGAGGCAACCGTGGAGGTCAAGACGTTGAGCACGAAGCTCGGTGCATAGGCCTTGTCGACGGTCAGAACGAAGGTCGTGTCGTCGGTCGCTTTCGCCTTTTCGGTGACGTTGTCGCCGGTGAGGCCGAACTGGGTGAGCAGGAAGGCCGGCGACTTGTCGAGCTTGACGGCGCGCTCGAACGAATAGGCGACGTCTGCCGCCGTGATCGGATTGCCCGAGGCAAACTTCAGCCCGGACTTGAGCTTGAACGTATAGGTCAGGCCGTCATCCGAAATGGTCCAGCTTTCGGCGAGGTCGCCGATGACCTTCGACGTGTCGGCCGGATCGAGCGCGACCAGCTTGTTATAGGTGTTGGCCGTCACTTCCGCCGTCGAGATTTCGAAGGCTTCGCCCGGATCGAGCGTGATGATGTCGTCGATCGCCCAGGCCAGAACCAGCGTATCGGCCGGCGTTGCGGCATAGGCCTGCGGCGCACCCGCCAGGATCAGCGCGAGCGCCGCGCTGGTCGTCATCAACTTCAAGCGCTTATTGAATGAATTCATCATCCGATTATTCCCCTTCTTGGTTGTTGTGGATAACGATCGTATGGGCTCGCACTACTCGTGCCAGGCCGATGCGAGTACTCTCAGCCAGTTTTCCCGGCAGATCTTGTCCAGGTCTTCGCCACCGTAGCCAGCAGCCTTCAGCGCTTCAACCAGCTTTTGATTACCCGCCGCATCGGCGATGTCGGCGGGCACGGTCGCACCGTCGAAATCGGAGCCGATGGCGACGCAATCGATGCCCATGCGCTCGACCAAATAGTCGATATGCTGGACCATGGCCGAGACCGGCGTGTCGGCACTGTCGCGTGCATCCGGCCGCAGCATGGTGACGGCATAATTCAGACCGACCAGACCCCGGCTTTCCTTGATCGCATCCAGTTGCCTGTCGGTCAGGTTGCGGGCAACCGGCGTCAGCGCATGCACATTCGAATGGCTGGCAATCAGCGGCTGGTCGGTGATCCCGGCGACGTCCCAGAAGCCTTTTTCGGTAATGTGCGCCAGATCGATCAGAATGCCCAGCGCATTGCAGCGCTTGACCAGCGCCACGCCGGCATCCGTCAGACCGGGGCCGGTGTCGGGCGACATCGGATAGGCGAACGGCACGCCATGCCCGAAGATATTGTTGCGGCTCCAGACCGGACCGAGCGAACGCAGGCCCGACGCATGGAAGGTTTCCAGCACGTCGAGATCCCGGTCGATCGCCTCGCAGCCTTCCATATGCAGAACGGCGGCAAATACACCGTCCACCATGGCCCGGCGGATGTCAGCCGTCGAACGGCAAAGCCTCCAGGCGCCGGCGCGATCAAGACGCTGCGCCACCGACGCCATTTCGAGCGCGATGTCGAGCGACCACTGGCGGTCCAGCGGCGGATCGAGCGGCGTGACATAGTGGCCGGCAGCATCCGGCTCCTGCAACGAGAAATCATGCGGCGACGGAATGTAGATGGCGCAGAGCCCACCGGCCAATCCGCCCTGCTTCGCACGCGGCCCGTCGATATGGCCAGCCGTCGTGCCCTGGGTGAATTCAACGACCGGATCCACCCCGTCCTTGCGGTTGCGCCACAGGCGAAGCAACACGTCATTATGGCCGTCGAAGATCAAGTCCATGAAAATGAATTCCGCTTTTCAGTCAAACAGGAGGAGAAGCGCGGTCCCCGTGATCGGGGGCTGGCAGTGTTAAGTCACGGTAGAACCGTGTGTTCAGATGGTAGGACCAAATCCCCTCGATATTCAAGGGTGAAAAATTTTTACTCCAAATGAAACTATTCGAGCTTTGGATGGTGACCGAGCCAATCGGTTGCCTGCTCGTAGAGTGCGGAGAGAGATAGCACGTCGCCATCGCAACGCGGGCGGCCGATCAGCTGGAATCCGGTCGGCAAGCCCTGCCCATTGAAGCCGGCCGGCAATGCCGCCACCGGCAGACCGGCCATGCTTGGCCCGATCACAACCTCCATCCAGCGATGATAGGTATCCATGTGCCGGCCGGCAATCGTGCGCGGCCAGGGAATGTCTGCGTCGAAGGGGAAGACCTGGGCGGAAGGCGCGATCAGGTAGTCGTAGCGGTCGAAAAGCGTCAGCATCGCCTGGTACCAGAGCGTGCGCAGCGCCGAGGCCTCGTAGACGTCGCTGGCGGAAACCTTGAGCCCCGTCCGGACCTCATGCAGGATCTCCGGCTTGAGAGAACCGCGCTTGCCGGGATCCTCGTAAAAGTCGCGCATGCTGCCGGCGGCGAAGAAGCTGCGCAGTGTCGTCCACGCCCACCACAGCCGTTCCATGTCGAAATCGGGCATGGCTTTCTCGACCACGAAGCCAAGCCCGTCGAACACCTTCAACGCCTTCTCCGACAACGACAGAACGCCCGGCTCGAACGGCAGATAGCCATCGTAGTCGCCAAGCCAGCCGATCCGGCCGCCCGCTGTGCCGATGGCTGGATCCAGTGAAAACGGTGCGCTGTCATAGGACGAGGGATCGCGCCGGTCATAACCGGACTGGGTGTTGAGCAGCGCCACAACGTCTGCCACCGAACGTCCCATCGGCCCGGTTACCGCCAACTGGTTGAGATAGGCGTCGCGGCCCGGCAGCGACGGCACCCGGCCGAAGCTGGGGCGAAAGCCGACGACATTGTTGAACGCGGCCGGATTGCGCAAGGACCCCATCATGTCGCTGCCATCGGCGACCGGCACGAGGCGCGCAGCCAGCGCCGCCCCTGCCCCGCCGCTGGACCCGCCGGCCGAGCGGCTGAGATCGTAGGGATTGCGGGTCGTGCCGAAAACCGGATTGTAGCTATGCGACCCAAAGCCCCATTCGGGCGTATTGGTCTTGCCGATGATGATCGCGCCAGCAGCCCGGATCCGCTCCACCTGGATCTCGTCGAAATCGGGAACGAAGTCGCGAAACAGCGGCGAACCATAGGTGCAAATGATGCCGGCTGCTTCGGACAGGTCCTTGATAGCAATCGGCAAGCCCTGCATCCAGCCGCGACTGCGGCCAGCCTCTCGCTCGCGGTCGGATGCCCGCGCCTCAGCCAGCAATTCATCGTCCGGCCGCAGGCTGACGAGAGCGTTGATCTTCGGGTTCAGCGCATGGATGCGCTGGAGATAGGCTGCCATCACCACTTCGGCCGTGAGTGCACCGGACTGGATGGCGGCGGAAAGCGCGGTTGCGCCAAGGGCGGTCGGATCGGTCAAGGCAGGCTCCCGAATGGCGGCATAGCGGACGCCGAATGATGGCCGAAGCGTCGCTGCCGTGTGTTGGCCCCAACGATGGAGGGTCGCTGCAAACGCGTCAAGCCGATGCTGCACGCGTAAAACGCAGGCCTGTCATGCGCTTCGCGAAAATCTTCTCGGGCTTGCGAAATAAAAATGGTCAAACGACCAATTTAGAGGCAACATGCCATTAATCAGGCTGATCCGGACACGCCGAACGGGTCAGACAAAAGCAACGGGAACATCGGCGAGACAGGGTAACATGCGGGTTTTCGGCGCTCTGCCTTGCGTCGCCGCACTGAGTGGAGGATTTCGCAGACCGCAATTGGGATGGCACGCGAATTGCGTGACGACAGTTGCAAGAAGCAGTTGGCGATCCGCCCTGGCAGGTCGCGGCTGCGTGAAAACTCTCCACGCCTAAACCCAACATAAACGGGGGCACTGCTTGAGTTCCATATCCCAGAAGGCAGCCATTGAGATCCGCGGCGTCAGCCGTGTTTATGGATCGGGCGGAGGCAAGGTGACCGCACTGGACGGCATCAACCTGACAATCCGCGAGAACGAATTTTTCACCCTGCTCGGACCGTCCGGCTGCGGCAAGACCACGCTCCTGCGGCTGATAGCCGGGTTCGATTTCCCGACCACCGGCGAGATCCTGCTCTATGGCGAGGACATCGCGCCGCTTCCGCCGTTCAAGCGGCCGGTCAACACGGTGTTCCAGAGCTACGCGCTCTTTCCCCATATGACGGTTGCCGAAAACATCGGCTTCGGCTTGAAGATGCTCGGCAAGCCGGCAGCCGAGGTCAAGGCGCGCGTCGACGAGATGCTGGAACTGGTCCATATGGTGCCGATGCGCGATCGCCAGGTCAGCCAGATCTCCGGTGGCCAGCAGCAGCGTGTCGCGCTGGCCCGCGCACTTGCCCCCAAGCCGAAGGTTCTGCTGCTCGACGAGCCGCTGTCGGCCCTCGACTACAAGCTGCGCAAGGAAATGCAGATCGAGCTGAAGCGGGTCCAGGCCGAAACCGGCATCACCTTCATCTTCGTCACCCATGACCAGGAAGAAGCGCTGACCATGTCCGACCGCATCGCGGTCATGTCGACCGGCAGCCTGCGCCAGGTCGGTTCGCCCTGGGACATCTACGACCGACCGGCCGAACGTTTTGTCGCCGACTTCATCGGCGAGACGAACTTCCTCGAGGCCGACGTCCTGTCGGTCGAAGGTGACCGCGCCCGGGTCCGGCTCGCGTCGGGAACCGAAATTGCAGCGACCTTCCCGGATCAGACCACGCCGTCCGGCAGGGTCACCGTGGTCATCCGCCCGGAACATGCCCGCATCGCCGGCCCCGATTCAGCCTCGGTCCTGTCGGGCACGGTCGAGACGGTCGTCTATCTGGGAACGGATACGCATATCCACATCCGGCTCGGCGACGGCGCCTTGTTCATGATCCGCCAGCAGAATGCCCGCAGCGGTCATTGCGGCATCACCGAAGGCGATACGGTCGGTATCGAGCTCAGCGACGATGTCGCGCAGATCCTGAGGGATTGACCATGAGCGCGATGAAAACGGCCCCCGAAAATGCCAGATCGCGCGACATCAAGAACCGCTGGCTGCTCAGCCTGCCGGCGCTTCTCATCATTTTTGTTGCGGCCGCCGGACCGCTCCTCGTCATGCTGATCTATTCGTTCATGGCGAAGGGCGACTACGGTGACGTGAAGTTCGGCGAATTCTCGTCTGAGGGCTGGTTCTCGGTCTTCTTCCAGCGCGACATGTTCGATGACACCCTCGGCCTAGCCACGGCCCATATGTCGATCATCTGGCGTTCGCTGCAACTGTCGTTTTTCACCACGCTGCTGACCGTGATCCTCGGCTTCCCGACCGCCTATTTCATCGCCACACGGCCGCCAAGCTCACGCGAGATCTGGGTCTTCCTGGTGACCATCCCCTTCTGGACCAATCTGCTGATCCGCACCTTTGCCATGCAGCAGGTGATCCGCAACGAGGGACTGTTGAACAACGCGCTGATCTGGCTCGGTGTGATCAGCAGCCCTTTGCAGATCATGTATACCGACACGGCCAACCTGCTGGGCATGACCTATGTCTACCTGCCGCTGATGGTCCTGCCGCTCTATGCCTCGATCGAGAAGCTCGACTTCAGGCTGGTCGAGGCGGGATATGACCTCTATGCCAACCGCTTCCAGGTGTTGCGGCGCATCGTCATCCCCCTGGTCATGCCCGGCATCATCGCCGGCTCGATCCTCGTTTTCATTCCCTCGCTCGGCGCCTATGTCATTCCGCGCGTGCTCGGCGGCGGCAAGAACATGATGCTCGGCAACCTGATCGAGATGCAGTTCGGCGCGGGTCGCAACTGGCCGCTCGGGGCCGCCATGTCGATCACGCTGATGGCGCTGGTCATGGTCGCCTTGATCTTCTACGTGCGCAACGCCTCACGCTCGGGAGCAGGCCATGTTTAAGCCACGCTTCGACATCCGCGCCCAACCGGGCTTCGGCTTCATCGCCCTCTTCACCTTCTTCGCGCTCTACCTGCCGATCGGCGCGCTTGTGGCCTATTCCTTCAATGGTGCGGAATCGCTGTCTCATTGGGACGGGTTCTCGCTGCGTTGGTTCGAGGCCGCCTGGCAGAACTCTGCCGTGCAGGATGCCGCCATCCGCTCGCTGATCATCGCGGTCTGGGCTGCGACGCTTGCGACGATCGCGGCAACCATGGCCGCACTCGCAACCACCCGGACCGAGCCTTATCGCGGCCTGACCTTCAAATATGCGCTGATCAATCAACCGATCATGGTACCGGAAATCGTCACGGCCGTGGCGCTGTTGATCGTCTTCTCGCGGATCAAGGTCTGGACCGGTTATTCCGGCCTCGGCTACCTGATCGCCGCCCATACCGCGTTTTGCATACCCTTCGCCTATCTGCCGATCAGGGCCCGGCTGGAGAGCATGGACCTGACGCTGGAACGGGCAGCAGCTGACCTTTACGCCACCCCCTGGATGGCGTTCCGCCATGTGACTTTCCCGCTGCTGCGCCCTGCCCTGATCGCCGGCTTCATGCTGGCCTTCGTCATTTCGCTCGATGACGTCGTCATCACCGAATTCGTCAAATCCGGCGGGCAGGACACGCTGCCCACCTACATGCTGGGTCAGCTGCGGCGTGAAACCACGCCCGAAATCAACGCGATCGCCACGGTCTTCCTGGCGCTGTCGACAGCGCTGGTCATCATCGTCTTCATCGTCAACAGGCGCAAACAACAATAATTCGACGTCATAACAACAGAGAGGAACGAACTATGAAAATGAAATGGATGACGACAACCGCAACAGCGCTGATCGCAACGCTCGCCTTTGCAGGGGCGGCCTCTGCCGCGGGTGAGCTCAACATCTACAACTGGGGCGACTATACCAGCCCTGAACTGATCAAGAAGTTCGAACAGCAATTCGACGTCAAGGTAACTGTCACCGACTACGATTCCAACGACACGGCGCTGGCTAAGATCCGCACCGGCGGCCATGGCTTCGACGTCGTCGTGCCCTCGTCCAACTACCTGCAGATCTTCATCAAGGAAGGCCTGCTGGCGGAAGCACGCCCGGACCAGATGGAGAACTTCAAGAATGTCGACGAGCGCTGGGTGAACGTCGATTGGGATCCGGGCCGCCACTATTCGGTTCCGTGGCAGATCGGCTTCTCGGGCATCGGCATCAACACCAAGGTGTATGGTGGCGACATCAACACCTCCGCGATCTGGCTCGATCCTCCGCAGGAACTGGTCGGCAAGATCAACGTCGAGCCGGAGATGAATGACGTCCTTTTTGCCACGATCAAGTATTTTGGCGGCGAGTGGTGCACCGAAGACAAGGAGCTTCTGAAGAAGGTCCGCGACAAGTTGGTGGAAGCCAAGCCGAAGTGGCTGGCGATGGACTACAGCGTCACCGAAAAGCTGCCGGCCGGCGACTATTCCGCCGTCTACTACTGGAATGGCGCCATCCTGCGATCGCGCCTGAAAAACCCGGACATCAAGTTCGGCTATCCGAAGGAAGGATTCCCGATCTTCATGGATTCCGTCGCTCTGCTGAAGGACGCGAAAAATCCCGAAAACGCCAAGCTGTTCATGAACTTCATCATGGAGCCGGAGAACGCCGCACTGATCTCGGCCTTTGCGAAATACGCCAACGGCATCAAGGGTTCGGCGGATTTCATGCCGGCCGACATGAAGGATGCGCCGGAACTCATCGTGCCGGCCGAATTTGAAAAGGCAGGCGAGTTTCTGAGCAGCTGCTCGCCGGAAGTTGCAAACCTCTATACCCGCATCTGGACCGAAGTGCAGAAATAACCAGGTCCGAAAGTCCCTATCCTCATGACCCACGGGGGAGCGTCATGCTCCCCCGGACGGGAGGAGCTATTCCATGACCACCGAATTTGCCAGAGCGCACGGCTTTGAACGCAGCGCCGTGTCTCTTGCCACCTGGCGCACCGCGCCGTTCAGCCGCTGGAGTTTTGCTCATGCCGGCGAAGTGGTGCCAAGCGCCGTGATCCGATCAGCCGCCGAGCAGCCGGAAACGGCATTGGCAAAGTCACCTTTGCTCGACCGCCCGATGGAAACCGGGCTTGCCGGCCATGGCACGGCCCGCGACTTCCTCGGCTATGCCCACACGGATGCCTTCGTGCTGATGAAGGCCGGCAAGATCGTCGCCGAGCATTACGCGCCGCATGCCGACGTCAACCAGCCGCATATCGTCTTTTCGGTGAGTAAATCGCTGACCGCGCTTCTGATCGCCAATCTCGAAGCCGACGGCCTGATCGACCCGGACAAACCGGTGACCAGCCTTCTGCCGGAAGCGGCAGGCTCCGCCTATGGCGACTGCACCATTCGCGACGTGCTCGACATGCGCGTCAGCCTGCAATTCGACGAGGCCTATCTCAGCACCGATGGCGCCTATGCCCGCTATCGCCGCGCGACGCTGTGGAACCCGGCCGATCCGACAACCCCGACCGAGACGCTGCTCGCTTTCCTGCTGACGCTGAAAAAGGCGGATCATGCCCATGGCGGCGCGCATTTCTATGCCTCGCCGAATTCCGACCTGCTCGGCATCCTGATCGAGCGCGCCACCGGCAAGCGTTATGCCGATGTCTTTTCCGAACGCCTGTGGCAACCGCTTGGCGCCAAGAACCATGCCGCGGTGACGGTGGATGCCGAGGGCTCCGCCCGTGCCGCAGGCGGCGTGTCCGTGACCGCGCGCGATCTCGCCCGTGTCGGCGACATGGTGCGCAACAACGGCCTGGTCGACGGCCGCCAAGTGGTCCCGCAAGCCTGGATCCCCGACATGCTCGAAGCCGGCGACCATCAGTCCTGGGTGGACGGCAAGCCCAACCTTTTGCCCAATGGCCGCTATCGCAGCCAATGGTATCAGAGCGGCGAAGCCGACGGCGCCTTTTGCGCCATCGGCATCCATGGCCAGTGGCTTTATGTCGATCCGTCCACCGAGACCGTGATCGTCAAGCTCTCGTCGCAGCCCAACCCGCTGGATGACGAGTTGAAGCAGGACAATTTCGCCTTCTTCCGTGCCCTCAGTGCCCTGAACGCTTGAACGCCTCAACCCGAATTCGAGACAACCGAAATGACCAGCATGTCCCAGACCGCCGACCTGATCATCAACAATGCCCGCGTTCTGACGATGGACCACGCCAATCCGCATGGCGAAGCCATTGCGATTGCCGGAAACCGGATCCTGGCGGTCGGGTCGGAGAGCGAGATCGCCGCATTCGCCGGTACCGCCACCCGTGTCGTCGACGCCAAGGGTGCGACCGTCCTGCCGGGCTTCAACGAAGCGCATATGCACATCTTCCCGGGCTCCGTCTCGCTGCGACAGCTCAACCTACACGGTATCCAGGGCATTGACGCGCTGAAGACCGCGATCCTCGATTATTCCGCCGCCAATCCCGATGAGCCCCTGCTGATGGGCTTTTCCGCCGACTATTCGATCATCGGCCTTGGCGAACCGGTCACCCGCCAGCATCTCGACGCCATCCTGCCGGGTCGCCCCTTCATGATGTTCGCACCCGACCACCATACGGCCTGGGCCAATACCATGGCGCTGGAACAGGCGGGCCTTCTGCACGGCAAGGATGTCGGCATCGGCAACGAGATCGTCATGGGAGCAGACGGCCTGGCGAGCGGCGAATTGCGCGAAGGCAATGCCTTCGGCCCGGTCGCCGCGCTTGCCTCCACCGGCGGCCGCGAGGAACTCGGCATGGTCACCGGCATGGACCCGGACAATGTCACGCCGGAGCAATATGCCCTCGACCGGGCGATCCTGAAGAGCGGCCTCGACTATTGCGCCTCCTGGGGCGTGACCTCGATCCAGAACTTCGACGGCAACCACTATCAGCTGCGTCTGATGCGCGACCTGGAACAGTCCGGCGAATTGCCCTGCCGCATCCGCATCCCCTTCCACATGAAGAACTTCATGGACCTTGCCGAACTCGACAAGGCAGCAAGCTGGAAGACGGAATTTGCCTCCGACATGGTCCGCGGCGACTTCGTCAAGGTGTTCATGGACGGCGTGCTCGACAGCCAGACCGCCTTCATGCTCGACGGCTACGGCGATCGTCCTGACTATGACTACGAGCCGCTGTTTACCGCCGACGCCTTCAACGCCATCGCCACCAAGGCCGATGCACTCGGCCTGCAGGTCGCCGTGCACGCCATCGGCAACGCCGCCATCCGCCAGACGCTCGATGGCTATGAAGCAGCGCTGAAGACCAACGGCAAAAAGGACAACCGCCACCGCATCGAGCATATCGAGGTCATCCACCCGGACGACATTCCGCGCTTTGCCGAACTCGGCATCGTCGCCTCGATGCAGCCCGTGCACTATCCGGGCGGCACCTGCTTCCCAGCCGAACCGACGACGGACAAGATCGGCGAAGACCGCTGGCAATATGCCTATGCCTGGCGCACGATGAAGGAGGCCGGCGCCACGGTCGTCTTTGCCTCCGACTGGCCGGTCTCCCCTGTCTCGCCCTTCCAATGCATCCAGGATGCCCTGACCCGCAAACCGTGGAAGGATGGCCTGCCCGACCAGCGGTTCTCGCTGGAAGAAGCGCTCAAGGCCTATACCGCGACCGGCGCCTGGGTCGAATTCATGGAAGACCGAAAGGGCAAACTGAAGCCCGGCTTTCTTGCCGACATCGTGGTGCTCTCGACCGATATCGAAACGGTCGCGGCCGACAGGATCATGACCGACGTCCGCGCCGCGATCACCATCTGCGACGGCCAGATCACCTATCAAGCCTGATCGACCGATGAGAGCGAAAGGGACCGCATCATGAGTATCACTGCCGATATCATCATCCACAATGCGCGCATCCTGACCATGGATGATGACAGGCCCTCGGCGCAGGCGATTGCGCTCGCCGGGAACCGCATCCTCGCGGTCGGTTCAGACGCCGAGATCATGGCTTTGTCTTCGCCCACATCCCGGATGATCGATGCACATGGCGCGTCGGTGCTGCCCGGCTTTAACGAAGCGCATATGCATATCTTCGGCGGCTCTGTCGGCCTCGGTCAATTGTCGCTGATGGGGATCAAGGGCTTCGATGCCCTGAAGACTGCCATACGCGCCTATGCCACTGGCAATCCGGACAAGCCGCTGCTGGAAGGGCTCTATGCCGACTATACGATCCTGTCGGAAGAGGAGCGCGTCAGCCGCCACCATCTCGATGCGATCATCGCCGATCGCCCCTTCGTCATGATGGCACCGGACCGCCACACCGCCTGGGCCAATACGATCGCACTGGAAAGGGCCGGCATCCTGAACGGCCGCGACGTCGGCGTCGGCAACGAGATCGTCATGGGCGATGACGGACTGGCGGCGGGCGAATTGCGCGAGACCAATGCGTTCAGCCCGGTCATGGCCCTCAGCGAAACCGGCGGCCGCGAAATGCTCGGTAGTGCTACCGGTGGCGACCCGGACCATGTGACGCCGGAACAAAGAGCTGCAGACATTGCGGTTCTCAAGAAGGGCCTCGCCTATTGTGCCGCCCAGGGCATTACCTCGATCCAGAACATGGATGGCAGTCTCTACCAGCTGGAAATGCTGCAGGAGATCGAAGATACCGAAGGGCTGCCGGTGCGTGTCCGCATGCCCTACCACATGAAGAATTTCATGCCGCTTTCCGATCTTGAGGACAAGGCCGCCGTCTGGCGCGGGCGCTTCAAATCCGACAAGCTGCGCTGCAACTTCGTCAAGATGTTCATGGATGGCGTGACCGAAGGCGAAACCGCCGTCTTCGTCGACGATTACAGCCACAAGCTCGGCTGGAAAGGCGAACCGCTGTTTTCCGCCGAACATTTCAACAGCATCGCCATTGAAGCGGACCGTCTCGGGCTCCCGGTCACTGTGCATGCCATCGGCGACGGCGCGGTGCGCATGGTGCTTGACGGCTATGAGGCGGCAATCAAGGCCAATGGGCGGCGCGACAGCCGCAATCGCATCGAACATATCGAGGTCGTGCATCCCGACGACATTCCGCGTTTTGCCGAACTCGGCACCATCGCCTCGATGCAGCCAACGCACCCGCCAGGCTCGGCCGGCCTGCCGCTCGAACCCTATCTGACCTATATTGGCGAACAGCGTTGGCCATACGCCTTTGCCTGGAAGACCCTTGTCGATGCAGGCGCGACGATCGTCTTCGCCACCGACTGGCCGGTCTCGCCGCTGCCGCCGCTGAGTTGCATCACCGACGCCATGACCCGCACGCCCTGGCGGCAAGACATGCCCGATCATCGCCTGACGCTCGACCAGACACTCGTCGCCTATACCCGCACCAGCGCCTGGGTCGAATATATGGAAGACCGAAAGGGAATGCTGAAACCGGGCTATTATGCCGACGTCGTGGTGCTTTCGGGCGACATCGAAACCTGCCCGCATGCTGGGATTGTCGAGCTGTCGCCGCTTGTCACCATCTGCGACGGGCGTATCACGTATCAGGCCAGCTAGAGACGACGATGGACGACAAACAGGCATCAGCCGCGATGAACGAGGGGCCGGGCGAAAGCCAGCGTGGCCGGCCGGCTGGCGCCACCCGCAAGGGTCTGGAGACACGCGCCCGGATCATCAAGGGCGCGCTCGACGCGCTGGAAGACGGCGGCATGGGCGCGCTCACCACGCGCCGCATCGCGGAAAGCGCCGGCGTCAAGCTCGCCACCCTGCACTATTACTTCGACAGCAAGGAAAGCCTGCTGCTCGCCGTGCTCGAAGACCTGATTGCCGACATGGACAAGGCCTATCAGCGTGATGAACCCTTGCCGGACGATCCGGAAGACCGGGTCGAGGCGTTGATCCGCGCCAGCTGGCACTATATCCAGCACACCCGCGCCAAGCAGATCGCCCAGACCGAGCTGACCCTGTATGCGCTCAGGACCAAAGGCTCGGAATGGCTCGCGGCACGTCAATACAATGCCTATATCGACTTCTATGGCCATCTGGTCTTTGCCGACAACGACCAGATCACCAGTGAGCGCAAGCGCATCGGTCGCGCCGTCGCCCGCCAGATCCTGATCGGCATCGACGGCATCATCCTGCAAAGCTACGCATTGCAGGATCAATCTGCCTCCAATGACGATGTCGAAGCGCTGATCATCGCCATGCGCGGCTATCTGCGCCGGATGATGGCCGACAGCAGCGAACGGGAAGACCGCTAGGACAGCGCCCATAAGCGTTTGGCATTGTCCGAAAACAGCGCCTGCCTGTCTTCCAGGCTGACGCCGGAGAGCAGCGCCTGCGTGGTCGCAACCCAGGTCGACAGTCCGCCGCCCAGCGTACACACGGGCCAATCCGAACCCCAGACCGCGCGATGGAAACCGAAGGCATCGATCACATGGTCGAAATAGGGCTTCATGTCATCGAGCGTCCAGGTCTCCAGGTCGCCGTAGGCCGGAATGCCGGAAATCTTGACGCGGACATTGGAACGCGCGGCGATCTGGGTGATGCCCTGCTTCCAGACATCGTAGCCATGGCCCTTGATGTCGGGAACGCCGCAATGGTCGAGGACAAAGGTCACGTCCGGGGCCAGATCGACCAGTGCCTTGGCCTTGTCGATCTGGTGCGGCAGCATGCACAGATCGAAGGTCAGACCGGTGCCGGACAGGCGCATGATGTTTTCGCGAAACAGCGCACCCTCGGAGACATCGTCAGGCACGACATGCAGCACCCGGCGAAAGCCCTTGACGAAGGGATTGGCGCGCTGCTGTTCCAGGTAGTCGGGGAAATCTTCATCCTCCGGCCGGCAGGCGGCGATCACGCCACGGATCATGTTGCCGGGCTTGTGCGAGATCGACTGCACCATCTCCGTCTCGGCCGCCATATCGACGGCATCGACATCGACCTCCATATGGAGCACCGCGCTGATACCAAGCCGCCGCGCCTCGCGCGCATAGCGCTCATAGGTAAAGTCCGCGTCGAGCGCCGGCACGTCCTTCAGCCAGGGATAACGCAGCCAGTCGCGATAGATCAGGTGTAGATGTGTGTCGATGATCATAGGTGCCTCCTCCAAAGCGCCGACTGCCCACTCGTAAACTGCCCATTAGTAAACGGAGAATTCTGCGGTAAACTACTCTTCTCCCGATATGCCGGCCCCGGCAAGATCGGAAAGCCGCTTGGCGGTGTTGAGCAACAGCTGGATCGTGTTGGTGATATCCGGCGCGCCTGGCGTATTGATCAAGGTGATATAGGGCACCGTCAAGGCTGCAATGGCGGTTCCGTCGGCAATCACGATCGGCGCCGTCAGGTTGATGACACCCGCGGTCTGCGCGCTCGGCATCATCTCGTAACCGCGCGTCACCACCTGGTTCAGCCGCGCTTCGAATGCCGGCGTCATGCGATCGCCATCGCCGCCACTGCCGACATGTTCGCAGACCATCATCGCCCGCGCTTCCCGGCTGCGAAAGGCGAGTAGCACATGCCCGGAGCCGGTATCGAACAAGCCCATACGTGAGCCGATCCGGATCGAAATCCCCCAATATCCCGGCGCTTCCTGCTGGGCAATCACCACAGGATGGCCGCGGTCGTAGACGACGAGGTGATTGGCCTGGTGGGACGTCTCGCCCAATTCCCGCATCAGCGGCATGGCAAACGAAGCGAGCCGGCGTGTCGGCACATGCATCTGTGCGAGGCCGAACAGCTTCAGCGTCAGTGCAAACCGATCACCATCGAGCCGCGCCACATAGCCGCGGCGCACGAGGCGATCGAGCATGCGATAGAATTCGTTCGGGCTGCGATCCAGCCGCTTGGCGATCTCGGCCTGCGTCAGGCCGCCATCGACACCGGCCAGCAGTTCAAGAATATCGAGCCCCTTGTCGAGAGCCGGCGCCCGGTATCGGTCATGTTCTTGCTCGCCCTCGGTCAACCCTACCCCTTTTCCAGCACTCTGTTTTGCCATGGCGATTTATGAATAAGTGCTTTGCCTGTGAATTAGGCTCGCATTGGCGATCGTTTTATGCAACCCATATGAACGCAATTTGGGAGAGAGCCCCGCTTTTCCGCAACGCCAATCAAGTGTTGCGCGAGAGCGGGAACGGGAGTGGTCGAAGACGGGAACCCGGAGGGGAGCGCTGCAGCAGGCGATTGCAGCCGCAACCGGTCGTTCGACAGCAAGCACGAGGATGCATTGAAGATGAGACTACCCCTGCAGGATAAGCGCGTTCTGGTCACGGCCGCCGGCCAGGGCATCGGCCGCGCCAGCGCACTCGCATTCGCAAAGGCCGGCGCCAGCGTCGTCGCCACGGATATCAATGCCGAAGCCCTAAAGAGCCTCGATGGCGAGACGGGGATCGAAACCAGGGTTCTGGATGTGTTGAAGGACGACGCGGTGAACGCCGTCATCGCAGCGACCGGACCGTTCGACGTGCTGTTCAACTGCGCCGGTTTCGTGCATTCCGGCTCGGTTCTCGACATGGCCGACAAGGACCTCGACTTCGCCTTCGACCTCAACGTCCGCGCCATGATCCGCACCATCCGGGCCGTGTTGCCCTCGATGCTGGCGCGCGGCGACGGTTCGATCATCAACATGGCCTCGGTCGCAAGTTCGATCAAAGGCGTGCCGAACCGTTGCGCCTACACCGTCACCAAGGCCGCCGTCATCGGCCTGACCAAATCCGTCGCTGCCGACTATGTCACGCAGGGCATCCGCTGCAACGCCATCTGCCCCGGCACCGTCGAAAGCCCGTCGCTGCAGGACCGCATGAAGGCACAGGGCAACTACGACGAAGCGCGCGCCGCCTTCATCGCCCGCCAGCCGATGGGCCGCCTGGGCACACCGGAAGAAATCGCCGACCTCGCCGTCTATCTCGCCGGCGCCACATACACGTCGGGCCAGGCCTACGCGATCGATGGCGGCTGGGGCATCTGACAGGCACCCGGATGATGTCGACCAATATGCAGCCGCAACCATACAATTAAGCAGAGAGCGCCCTACGCACTCTGCTCAGCAGAAAAGGAACCAGACCAATGAAACTCATGCGCGTTGGCCCACTCGGCCAGGAAAAGCCGGCCCTTCAGGACAAGGATGGCAAGATCCGTGATCTGACCGGTCATGTGACGGACATTGGCGGCAGCGCCATCTCGCCGGAAGGTCTGGCCAGGATCGCCGCCCTTGATCCGGCAAGCCTGCCGGAAATCAGCGCCGAGCGCATCGGTGCCTGCGTCGCCGGCACCGGCAAGTTCATCTGCATCGGCCTCAACTATTCCGACCACGCGGCTGAAACCGGCGCGCAGGTTCCGCCGGAACCGGTCATCTTCATGAAGGCAACCTCGGCCATCTGCGGTCCGAATGACGACGTACTCATCCCGCGCGGCTCTGAGAAGACCGACTGGGAGGTCGAACTCGGCGTCGTCATCGGCAAGACGGCGAAATATGTCTCGGAAGCCGACGCCATGGACTATGTCGCCGGTTACTGCGTCTCGCACGACGTGTCCGAACGCGCCTTCCAGACCGAGCGTGCCGGCCAGTGGACCAAGGGCAAGTCCTGCGACACCTTCGGCCCGATCGGACCATGGCTGGTGACCAAGGACGAGATCGCCGATCCGCAGAACCTTGGCATGTGGCTGAAGGTCAATGGCCAGACCATGCAGAACGGCTCGTCGAAGACCATGGTCTACGGCGTCGCCCACCTGGTCTCCTATCTCAGCCAGTTCATGTCGCTGCACCCCGGCGACGTCATCTCGACCGGCACGCCCCCGGGCGTCGGCCTCGGCATGAAGCCACAGCGTTTTCTCAAGGCCGGTGATGTCGTCGAGCTCGGCATCGAGGGGCTGGGCAGCCAGAAGCAGACGTTCAAGGCGGATGTCTGAGGCTACTGCGTAGCGGCAAGAATCAAAAACCCTCGCCGGCAACGGCGGGGGTTTTTGCTAACAAGGCAAATCTGCCTGGGCACTTGACCAAAATGAGTTATTACTCATAATTGCATCATGGTTCCGTTGCCGCGCCCGCGAAAACAACTGATTTGGGTCGGGTCCGCCAAGAAGGACTACGCCGCGTTTCCACATGCAGTACAGGAACAGTTTGGCTTCGAACTATTCCTCGCCCAGACGGGACAGCATCCGCCTTCGGCAAAGCCAATGAAGGGAATTGGCAGTAGCGTGATCGAGTTGGTCGATCGGCATGACGGAGACACCTATCGCGCCGTCTATACTGTGCGCTTCGCACACGCCGTCTACGTGCTGCACAGTTTCATGAAAAAATCCAAGCAAGGCATAAAGACACCGCAGACGGACATCGAGCTTATCAAGAGCCGGCTTCGAGATGCCGAGGCTCACCACAAACACTCTTCGACCAGCAGGGATTGAGACCATGCGTGAACACACGAAAATGCATATCGGAGGCGAAAACATCTTTGCCGACCTTGCTCTTCCCGATGCAGACACGCATTTCCTCAAAGCGCAGATCGTCGCTGAGATTTATCGGCTCGTCACAGAACGCGGCTTGAACCAAACTGCTGCCGGATCACTGATGAATATCAGCCAACCAGAGGTCTCGCGGCTGTTCAAGGGCAACTTCAGAGAATACTCGGTTGAGAGATTGCTGAGCTTTCTCACGACTTTTGATCGCGATGTCGAAATCATTTCGCGACCGAAGGCAGAGAATGCGGCGAAGGGCGAGGTTCGATTTTCGCACACCGCATGAGAAACGACCTGCACCGGACATGCAGAAACAAAAAAGCCGGGCGTCTCCACCCGGCTCTTGAAGTTCAACGAGACACGCGTCTCACTTGATCATTGGCAGCAATTCACTGACCGACTTCTTCGCATCGCCGTAGAACATCCGCGTATTGTCCTTGTAGAACAGCGGGTTCTCGATGCCGGAATAGCCGGTGCCCTGGCCGCGCTTGGAGACGAAGACCTGCTTGGCCTTCCACACCTGCAGCACTGGCATGCCGGCGATTGGCGAATTCGGATCCTCCTCGGCCGCCGGGTTGACGATGTCGTTGGAGCCGATGACGATGACGACGTCCGTGGTCGGGAAATCGTCGTTGATCTCATCCATTTCCATGACGATGTCATAGGGCACCTTGGCTTCGGCGAGCAGCACGTTCATATGGCCCGGCAGACGGCCAGCCACCGGGTGGATGGCGAAACGCACGGTCTTGCCGGCAGCCCTGAGCTTGCGGGTCAGCTCCGAGACCGCCTGCTGTGCCTGGGCAACCGCCATGCCGTAGCCCGGCACGATGATGACGCTGTCGGCATCGTTCAGCGCATTGGCAACGCCTTCCGCATCGATGGCGATCTGTTCGCCCTCGATCTCCATCGCCGGTCCCGTGGTGCCGCCGAAACCGCCGAGAATGACCGAGACGAACGAGCGGTTCATCGCCTTGCACATAATGTAGGAGAGGATCGCACCCGAGGAGCCGACCAGCGCACCGGTGACGATCAGCAAGTCGTTGCCGAGCGAAAAGCCGATGGCAGCGGCTGCCCAGCCGGAATAGCTGTTCAGCATCGAGACGACCACGGGCATATCGGCGCCGCCGATGCCCATGATCAGGTGATAGCCGATGAAGAAGGCGAGCAGCGTCATCAGCACCAGTGTCCAGATGCCCGCACCGTTGAAGAACATCACCAGCAGGATGATCGAGCCCAGCGCCGCCCCTGCATTGAGGAAATGCCCGCCCGGCAGCTTCTTCGCCTTGCCATCGACCTTGCCGGCAAGCTTGCCGAAGGCGATGACCGAGCCGGTGAAGGTAACCGCACCGATGAACACGCCGAGGAAGACCTCGACCTTGAGGATGGCGATCTCCACCATGTCCTTGTGGGCGAGCTTTTCGGCAAAACCGGCCAGTGTCGACAGGTCACCGCCCGCCGCTTTCAGCGCCAGAACGGTGCCGAGTTCCAATTCGGCATTGTAGCCGATGAACACGGCGGCCAGACCGACGAAGGAGTGAAGCGCCGCCACAAGCTGCGGCATTTCCGTCATCTGCACGCGGGCAGCGACGTAGTAGCCCATGACCGAGCCGCCGGCGATCATCACCAGGATGATGAACCAGTTGCCGACGCCCGGGCCGAATACGGTGGCGGCAACCGCAAGCGCCATGCCGACAATGCCATACCAGACGGCGCGCTTGGCGCTTTCCTGGCCGGACAGACCGCCGAGCGATAGGATGAAGAGAACAGCGGCGGCGATATAGGCCGCAGATACGATACCGATTGTCATAGTCTTTTCCCCTCCCTGATCACGACTTCTGGAACATGGCGAGCATGCGCCGTGTCACGAGGAAGCCGCCGACGATGTTGATCGTCGCGATCAGCACTGACAAAGCCGCCAGGATCACCACCAGCCAGTTGCTGGAGCCAACCTGCAGCAGCGCACCCAGAATGACGATGCCGGAAATGGCATTGGTCACCGCCATCAGCGGGGTATGCAGCGAGTGGCTGACATTCCAGATCACCGAGAAACCGATGAAGCAGGAGAGAACGAAGACGATGAAATGGCTCATGAAGCTTTCCGGCGCATAGGCACCGACGATGAGCAGCAGGAGCGTGGACACCACCAGCAGACCAACCTGGTTGCGGGTCTGCGCCTTGAACGCGGCAACTTCCTTGGCGCGTTTTTCCTCGGGCGTCAGTTCCTTGACCTTCTCCTTCGGCTTGGCCGCCGCGATCGCCTGGATCTTCGGCGGTGGTGGCGGGAAGGTGATCTCGCCCTGGAAGGCAATGGTCGCACCGCGGATGACGTCGTCTTCCATATTGTGCACGATCGCGCCATCCTTGGCCGGCGTCAGGTCGGTCATCATATGGCGGATATTGGTCGAATAAAGCGTCGATGCCTGGGCGGCCATACGGCTCGGAAAGTCGGTATAGCCGACAATCGTCACGCCGTTTTCCGAGACGATCTTCTGGTCGGCAACGGTCAGGTCGCAATTGCCGCCGCGCTCGGCTGCAAGGTCGATGACAACCGAACCCGGCTTCATCGCAGCCACCATGTCGGCCAGCCACAGCTTGGGCGCATCACGGCCCGGGATCAGCGCCGTGGTGATGACGATATCGATCTCCGGCGCCAGTTCGCGGAACTTGGCCAGCTGCTTTTCGCGAAACTCGGGCGACGAAGGTGCTGCATAACCACCGGTCGCGGCGCCATCCTGGTTCGCTTCGAATTCGAGATAGACGAACTGCGCACCCATCGATTCGATCTGTTCGGCCACTTCCGGGCGCACGTCGAAGGCATAGGTAATCGCACCCAGCGAGGTCGCCGTGCCGATCGCGGCCAGACCGGCAACGCCGGCGCCGATGACAAGAACCTTGGCCGGCGGCACCTTGCCGGCAGCCGTGACCTGGCCGGTGAAGAAACGACCGAAATTGTTGCCAGCCTCGATCACCGCGCGGTAGCCGGCGATATTGGCCATCGACGACAGGGCGTCCATCTTCTGGGCTCGGCTGATGCGCGGCACCATGTCCATGGCAATGACATTGGCGCCGGTCGACTTGGACTGCTCGAGCAGATCCTTGTTCTGGGCCGGATAGAAGAACGAGATCAGCGTCTTGCCGGGAGCCAGTCGATCGACCTCCACGGTCTCCGGCGGGCGCACCTTGGCGATGACGTCCGATGTCGAAAACAGCGCCTCGGCGCTGTCGACAACGGTGACGCCGACGGCGCGGTAGGCCGCGTCCGAAAATCCGGCTGCCTTGCCGGCGCCAGCTTCGATCAAACAATCATAGCCGAGTTTCTGCAACTGAACCGCGCTATCCGGCGTCATCGCGACGCGCGCTTCTCCCCCATAAATCTCCCTAGGCGAACCGATTTTCAAACCCATCTCCCTCTCGAACCTCGCTGCATCAGCCAATCCCTCCGTCAAAAGTCGTAGGGACTCTTCACGGCGGAACCGATCAGATGCACGCGCGGCTGTCTAGTATACTTGAGTGCGCAAGTGACGGTTTTTGTCGCAATGGGAATAGCTTAAAACGATTTTTGTTGCGCCGCACAATCGGGCAACAAGCGCGCAGATGGAACAATCGCGCGGGCTGCGGGGTTATTCGTTCGAATTCAATCAAACGGAGATGACCATGCTGCACTGGATCCTGATCTTGCTTCTGATTGCCGCTGTTGCAAGCCTTCTCGGCTTCCGCGGCGTGGCAGGCGCCTCCGCAGGTATCGCCAAGATCCTGATTTTCATCGTCCTGGTCGTCCTGATCATCGCTTTGTTTACCGGTGTCCTGATCGTCGCCTGACCCAAAACCGGCGGGACATCATTGCGCGACACGAAATCGGCCGGCTCTGACAAGAGCCGGCCGATTTCGTTCCAACCTGGTCGCCGCGTTAGAGAAACGGACGCATGCGCGGTTCACCGGGCGTCCAGCGCGCGGTATCGCGTAAACCTTCCGGATCCAGAACTTCGCAACCTCGGTCACGCCACAGGATGTAACCGCGATCGGACAGTTTTTTCAGCGTCTTATTGGTGTGCACGATGGACAGCCCGAGCGTATCGGCAAAATGCGTCTGGGTAATCGGGATATGCCGGCGACTTTCGTCCAGAAGACCGGCAAGGCGTCCGCGCTCGAACAGGAAGGCCAGCAGGTAGGAGGCCCGTTCCAGCGCCGAACGCCGGCCGATGCTCAGCAAATGCTCGTCGAGAATTGTTTCCTCCCGTGAGGCGAGCCAGGTCAGATCGAAACCCAGGCCGGCATGGCGCTCGAACAGACTGAACAGGCGACTGCGCTCGAACACACACAGCCTCATCGGCGTCATTGCCTCGACAGAATGCTGCATCTCGGCCATCACGGCCCCCTGCAGGCCGATCATATCGCCGGGGACCACGTAATTCAGGATCTGCCTGCGGCCATCCTCAAGAATCTTGTAGCGAAAACCCCATCCGGAGAGCACGGTGTAGAGATGAGCGCTTCTCGCGCCTTCGACCAAGACAGTTGTTCCCGGATCCGCCGTCAGTTCGCCACGCTTGAACTGCGTGACAAACTCCAATTCATCCTCGGTGAATTCTCTAAAATGCGGCATCCGCCGCAAAGGACATTCGTAACAACTCACTCGAACCGGATTTTGGCGAGTTTCCCCTGCCATGGGATTACCTCGATTGTTTGCCAGTTTGTTCCGCCTGAGGAACACAACCAACGCCGCACATGTCTTTTTTAAATGACGATGGAGAAGCCCAGCACCATAAGCGGGTCTGGAAAAAGGAACAGTCCATGCCACACCCGTCGCTTCATGTTCTCATCGCCGAGAACCAATACCTGATTGCGATGGAGGTCGAACGCATCCTCGCCGAAACGCTGGCTTGCGAGGTGACTATCGTTCCTCTCTCGCGGCTCGAAAGCGAACTGGCAAAGGCCAAATTCGATGTCGTCATCCTGGACGCCGCCCCGAATGACAACCTCAATGCTGTTCGCGGCCGCATGATCGAGGAGGCCGGTGCCGAACCCGTTTTTCTCTCCTCCTACGACCAGTTTCTGCACGCGAGCACCGCGCCGAATGCTTATCCGTTCATCACAAAGCCACCGCAGCCCGAAGCCTTGGCCGAAGCCGTCACTCGGGCTAGGCAGCGCAAAACGTCGTCAGATAGCGAAAGCCTTCTTGGTGACAGCTGAACTGTGTGCGTCGGGCCCATAATCGCCCTCACCGCTCACACCGAGGATTTCCTGCAGCTTGTTGCGAGCGCGGTTGATGCGGCTCTTGATCGTGCCGACCGCACAACCGCAGATCTCCGCGGCCTCTTCGTAGGCAAAGCCCGATGCGCCGACAAGGATAATCGCCTCACGCTGGTCGCTCGGCAACTGGTCGAGCGCACGCTTGAAGTCCTGCAGGTCCATTGAACCATATTGCTGGGGATGGGTGGACAGCTGTGACGTGAAGATGCCGTCCGTGTCAGACACTTCACGACCGCGCTTGCGCATCTGCGAATAGAATTCGTTGCGCAGAATGGTGAAGAGCCATGCCTTCATATTGCTGCCCGGCTCGAAATGATCCTGCTTGGCCCACGCCTTCATGATCGTGTCCTGAACCAGGTCATCTGCCACGTGATGGCGCCCCGTCAGCGAAACGGCGAAAGCGCGCAGGTTCGGCAAGGCGGCGAGAAGGTCGCGCTTGAACGCGCGCTGGTTCGCTTCGTCGTCTGCAGTCATTGTGTGCTATCCTTGATCCGATGGCCGTCACCGGCCTGTCGCTCAGCCATGTCCAGACGCTCAAGCAGGCTCAGGAAACGCTCCGGTATGCCCTCCTCCTGCACCGACTGGTAATACTCACGCAATTGCGCCGACACGCCGGGATGCACGGCAGTGACGCCAGGCAACCCGTTCGCCACCGGCGGTTTCTTTGAGTTATGTGTCATATGTTCCAATGGCTCTGTTTCTTTATGGGCTGACAACGGCTGACAGGACCATAGGTTCCCTTCGCCTATGTCTTTTTTAAGTGAAGATCGATTGCGCGGATGCACGATGGAACAATGTTTCGGCTCTGGCGTTTTTCTGCCACCAAAACAGGAGTAAAATCATGCTGTACTACGCTCTCGTATTCCTCGTCGTCGCCTTGATCGCCGGCGTTCTCGGCTTCGGTGGTATTGCCGGTGCATCCGCCGGTATCGCCAAGATCCTTTTTACCATTTTCATCATCCTCTTCCTGATCTCGCTTGCGATGCGCCTGTTTCGAAAGGCTTGAGACAGAAGACGGCAGAATCAAAAGGGCCCTGCATTTGCAGGGCCCTTTTTTTTGTTCAGCAGAGAAACTAAAGGACAATCCAAACGACAGCGGCAACCATGACCATCAATATGCAGACCATGATGGCAACGGTTGCGGCGCCATAGCGCGGCGGTACTTTCGAACCCAGATCCATGTCCAGGCCGGCGCGTTGGTTGAGATCGACCATCTGGCGATCAGCTGCCGGATCAGGCGACGTTTCGGGATCGTGAGGGGGATGTGTCATTCTACATCCTGAAAACGATCAAGCGGAACCGGAATACGAGCGGGCACCTGGGGCATCATCGCCTGCGCCTCAACTGCGGAACCGCCTGCCGCCTGGTCAAGGCTCGCAAGCTTCGCCGGATCGATCGCGCGGTGAATGTTTCGACCAGCCACCAGATCTGCGTCGACAGGAACGCAATCGCCGTAAACCACGCCGGCCAGACGTTCGGCGTCCCGCATTTGCTGCGGAAGTGCCGTACGGCATGCTTCACCGGTTTCATAGGAAATGACCGCCACCGGCTCTTCCAGACATGTCGTGTCTTGCGAGTGGCAGGCAACGATTACCATCAAAGCAGCCAGGGTGTTCATCACTGTTCTCCGCGTTAGTTAATCGTTAACGCGGCAAAAACCCCGAAGTTCCGGGGCTTTTGGCAAATTCCCCCGAGCTTGGTTCAGGCAACCCGGCCGGAGCGGATGAGTTGATGAATGTACCGGAGCTTTTCGAACACCGGTTCGGACAGGATGAAGGGATAAAGGTCGTGCTGACCCATGCTGCGATTGATGCTGTTGATCGCAAGCGTCAGCGGAACCCACGCACGGATCAGTGCTTCCGAACTGCCGCTGCTATAGCTGTCGAAGGTCCTGCTGAGCGTGAGGTCCGAGACATCGGTATCCGCTTCGGGATTGGTTCTGAGACCGAAGGCATCGGCCGTGTCCAGCGCATCGACAATGTGGAAGTAGTGGGCAAACGTTTCGGCAAAGTCCTCCCAGGGATGGCTGGCCGCATAGGCGGTGATATAGCTCAGTTCCCAGCCGACCATCGGGCCTTCGGCATAGTGACGCTTGAGCGCCTCGCCATAATCGACCCGCTCGTCGCCAAAGGCGGCGCGAAACGCATCATATTCGCCGCGGTCGCGCACCAGAACATTCCAGTAGTAGTGTCCGACCTCGTGGCGGAAATGACCGAGCAGGGTGCGAAAAGGCTCTCCCAGCGCAACCCGCCGCGCCTCGCGTTCCACATCGGATGCTTCGGCAATATTGAGCGTGATCAAACCATCATCGTGGCCTGTCAACACCGGACCATCCTGGGGTGACATGACCTCATCGGCCAGGAACTCAAATCCGAGACCCTGCTCAGGGTCATCCGCGCGCGTCGTCAACGGCAGATTGAAACGCAACAGCGAGTAAAAGAGATTGCGTTTGGCAAGCTCGATCTTCTGCCAGTTCGCGATGTTTTCCGGGATCGATATGTCCGGAATGGTCACGTTATGCCGGCAGGCGACGCAAAAGCCCGAAGGATGATTGTCATCCACCAGCCAGTTGCAGCCGCCGATATCGGCATTTTCGCACGGGTGCACTGCCGAACCGTCATCGGAGCCATCCGTAGAGATGACACCACCGTCGGGCGCAAGTGCCACCATATCCAGCGAGCGCGGCCTGAAAGCCAGACGCGATCCGCAGGTAACACAGCCGTTATTCTCAAAATGAACGACATTTGAACAGTTGGAGCAACTGAACAGGCGCATGATCAATCACCATCATTGCTGGAAAATGTGAATGTAAACGCCTTGAGGCGTTCATGAGTTCATCGCAACTAGTCGAAGATCTCGAGCGGAAAGGTCAATTCATAGCGCACTTCGCTCTGGCGAAACTCGTGCTGGGCCGTGCCATTGACGGAGGCCGGCACCACGCGCTCGAGCACCGTGCTGCCGAATCTGTTGGTCTTGAGCACGGCGACGTCCTCGGCTTCGGCCATGCCGAAAGGCTCGACCCAGAGAATCCGGACCACCGGTCCTTCCGGTGTGTCGAGACGCGTGCAGCTGACCTCGATCGGTCGGCGTCTCTGCAGGAAGTCACCGTGGCTGACCGCGTTGACCACGAGCTCGTGCAGGGCAAGACCGATATGCAGCGAGGCATTGGGTGTGAGAAGCACGTCGTCGCCCGAGACATGCACCAGATCAGCATTCTCCTGGACATATCGGTCGACCTGCTGCTTCAGCAGATCGCGAAAATAGGCACCGCGCCAGCTGCTGTCGGTGATCAGGTCCTGCGATTGCGAAAGCGCGTGCAGACGTCCGCGGAATTTGCCCAAAAACATGTCGAGCGTTCCCGCATAACGGGCCGTCTGCGAAGCGATGCTCTGGATGATCGCCAGCAGATTTTTCGATCGATGGCTGACTTCCCGCAGCAAAGCCCGCAGGAGACGCTCGCGGCGCCGATCCTCGGTTCGATCGATCACCACGGTGATCAGATGAAGCTCGCCATCCGTCATTTCGACCAGTCTGCAGCGAAACTCGAAAAAGCTGTCATCGCCCGCCTCGATCTCGAGGTCGGCCCGGTCCCCGGCATTGACCAGTGTCGACTTGATTTCCGTGAGCCGCGCGCCGATGTCAGGACCGAATATGGATTCATCCGTTGGCCGCGCACCGGCTTCGAGGCGCCATTGCGGCGGCAGCGCGGTGATACAGACGTAGGCGCCGTCCTTGTCTTGCAGGATCAGACTGGCACCCATATCGATGAGGGCGGTTATGAAGAACTCGCGCAACTGATCCTCGCCGCGCTGAGATTCAAACCATGTCAATCGATGTACCAAGTGTCCTGCTCCGCCCTTGCTCGGTTCTTGGGATCAGCACCGGCGCGCGACGCGCCGGCACTTTCTCCTAAGTCCTTGTTTTATTGCGTGTGTTCGCGATTTACGCCTGCTCAGCGACCTGTTCGTTGAAGAACAGAGCCTGGCTGATCAGGGCCTTGACCATGTCCGGATTGAAAGGCTTCGTGACCAGGAAGGCGGGTTCCGGTCGTTCGCCGGTCAGCAGGCGCTCGGGGAAGGCCGTAATGAAGATCACCGGAATGCTGTCAACCTTCAGGATATCGTTCACAGCGTCGATACCGGAGCTTCCGTCGGCAAGCTGGATATCGGCCAGCACCATCTTCGGGCTGGTGCGCTTGTAGAGTTCGACTGCCTCGCTGTGTGTCCGGGCGATGCCCGTGACGCGGTGGCCGAGATCTTCCACCATCTGCTCGATATCGAGCGCGATCAGCGGCTCATCCTCGATGATCATGATATCGGTTGCGACCTGGCGAGAAATCTCAGCCGACGCTTCGTTGAAGAATGTGTTGAATTCTCCTTCGCTGACACCGAGCACGGCCGCAGCCTCGGCGGAGGTGAAACCCTCGACCGTGACCAGAAGAAAGGCGTGGCGGGCGCGGGTCGGCACGGCGGCAAGATTGGCGGCAGCGCGCTTTTCCCAGGCAAAGGGTGAGGTGATCGCCGGAAGCTCGACCTTGGTGGAATCATAGATCGTCACGAACAGGTTATACAGCGCCACGCGATCATCACCGGTATCCGGGAAAATCGAGATATCGGCAATCAGCGCTTCCAGGACCGCGGCAACATAGGCATCGCCCGATGTCTGGGAACCGGTAACGGCGCGTGCATACCGCCTCAGATAGGGAAGATGGACGGCGACGCGGGCAGTAAGGGACATGCATTTCTCCAATCGCATATGGAAATACGGGTGCGGACTCGGCTGAAAACGTTCGGTTCAAAAAAAAGTTCCATCGTGGCGGAACTTTTTTGCATCAAAAAGGTTATCAGGCTATTCGCTCCTGCCAAGTGACCCGACGGAATTGGATTAAGATGGCCAAAAGCCCGCAAGACAAGCCTGAAAAAGCCAAATCAGACGACACAAAGGGCCAGAACTCCAATGCGCTCATTGCCTCCAAGTTGCGGGGATATTACGACACCATCATCGAAGAAGGCACGCCGTCGCATCTGATCGACCTCCTCGAGCGACTGCACGAAGCAGAGACCAAGGCGAAGAAGTAAGCGGGCCCGCCCCGGTCAATAAAACCGTCCCGGATATCGGCTATCCCGCGACGGAAACTCCGTCGCGAAATTTTCAATGTCGATTGCCACGGAGCGCTCAATCGTCGTCGTCTCTTGCTGAACCCGATCCCTGGCTTTTCGCAAGGACGAAAACTACCGCCGCTATAGCCGCCGTCGCCAGAAGCGATTTGCCACGCATCATCGTCGGCAGACCCGCCAAAATCTGGAGGGTCACCGGATCCGGCAAGCGCGCCCGCGCTGCCCGTTGCCGGGCCAGGATACGCCGTTCCGAACGGCGGTTGAACGCACCGATAACGACCACGACCATGATCGCAACAAACGCCGTCGCTGCAGCAACAATCAACGCGGCTGCCAGCGGACCAAACTCCCGTGACAAGAAGATGCCGAGCGCGATCAGCAGAGCGATATAGGCGGTCAAGCCGAAAAGACCCGCCACGACGGCCCCGATCAGGGACCGCGCAACGCGTCTGGCCGTCGGCCGCACCTTGCCGAAGGCCAGAACACTGAGGCTCTGCATCAACTGCAGCATGATCAGCGCCGGCTGAGCAAGGCGAAGATGTAACCAACGCCGGCAGCGATCGCCAGCGACTGGAAGGGGTGAGCCTGCACCTGGGCCTTCAGGTCCTGCTCGACACCGACCAGCGTATCGCGCGCCGCTTCGACATACTGCGTGGAGGTTTCGGCAGCATCGGCACCCAACTGGCTTGCCATGCTACCAGCTTCGCGGATCTTGCCGCTGCCAAACGAAGCGACCGTCTTGGTCAGCGATGCAAGATCGCGACGAAGATTGTCGATTTCGACCTGGATATCACCGGTGGTCGCGGAGGCATCGGTCGAAGCGAGCGCCTCGATGCGATCGGCAATATCATTTGCCGTGTCTTCGATCTTTCGTTTGCTGGTCGTCGATAGCGCCATGTTCGGAGCCTCCGTAAGCGTTCACAATGATCTAAAGTTCGTGGCAATAACGCAGAAATGCCATTTTGGTTCCCGTCGTCGATGCCCTTTCTTGAAATGCGGCCTTTGGAACTTCCCAAGCGGCGGGACGTTGTAGCTGCCGAGGACATGAGCCTCTCATCAAACACAAGACACGGGAGATTTCCGATGAATTGGAATCAGGTTGAAGGCAATTGGGAACAGTTCAAGGGCAAGGCCCAGACCCAGTGGGGCAAGCTGACCGGCGATGATCTCGACGTGGTCGCCGGCAAGCGCAAGGAACTGTCCGGCAAGATCCAGGCAGCCTATGGCAAGACCCAGGAAGAAGCCGATCGCGAGATCGACGACTGGATGAGCAAGAACTGAGGCCCGATCGGGTCATGAGTTCAAGAAGCCCGGAGGCACCCGCCTCCGGGTTTTTTGTTGACTATGCGGCGGTTGTCGCACCGTAGGTGACGCCCTTTTCCTTCAGCCAGCGCCTGTAGGCAATGGACGACGCATCCGCCCGCGTCGGGATCTCCTTGCGCGGTTCGAGCGGCAGCAGAACGGGACGCTGGTTTTCCAGGATGATCCTGTCCTGCAGGAAGATAAGCTGCTGGAAATGCACAAGCTCCGTCGTCGTCGAGACATCGTCGATCAGATACATGATCGGATGCGCCCGGCAACGGTCAGGATCGAGCGGCTGCACGAACAGCCCGATCACGTCCCAGCGCGTCTCGGAATTCGGACAGGTCTTGTAGAGGATCGTGGTGAACGGCGTCATCACCCGGTACATGTATTGCGTCGTGATGCCATCGGTCGCAGACAACGCTGCCTGCGGCTGGAAGAACTTGCAGTTTGTCGCCCAGACCTCGTCAGTGTCGCGACGGATCTCGACATCATATTGCTCGACCTCGGTATAGGGTTCGGCGCCGAGAACATCCGTGTGCACGAAGGGAAAATGCGCCATGTCGAGAAAGTTCTCGACGATCCGGAGCCCGGATGCCTTCACCGTCACCACGCCGCAGGCCACGTAACGACGATCAGGCTCGTCTGCCTCCGGCAACGCAAAGATTTCACGCTCCGGTGTGCCCAGTGTCGTCCAGAGAAAACCGAAGCGGTGGCGCAGCGGCAAGGCGCCTTCGCGGCCTTCGGCAAACACCGCGACCTCGCCATTCTGCTCTTTCACGACGGTAAGATCCGTCCCCAGAAGGCGGTTTGACGAGCGCCCGACCGGAATGACCGCCTCGGTGTCGATCACGTACCACTGGTCAAGCGATGCCCGATCGATTTCGCCTGCCGCCATGTCCTGATCCTTCATCTGGGGGTGCGCTGAATTTCCGCTTGAACCCCGTCGCAACCCACCGCTAGATTGCTCGAAAATAGAGCGAGCACAATTGGCAGGCAACAACATTCCCCAGGCGAGCGACGGCAACAGCACAGGCATGTCCTGCGATTTCATTTTTCGCGGCAGCCTGATGTCCGAGAGTTTCCTGGATTTCGCCCGCCATCGGGCAGCGAGGCTCGACCTGGCGCTCACCATCGGCATCTGCGACACGCAAGCCTGCATGCTGACTGTGCGCGGGCCGGATGCTTTGATCGATGCCTTTGAAATGGCCGTCAGCCTCGGCCCCTATGATTGCATCATTGTCGATATTGAACGCAGCGATCACCCGCAGGGATGATCCGGAGATTTTTCAGATGACCGACACCACCCTTTGGGTTCCCGTCGCCCTGTCGACATCGATCGAGCCCGGCACCTCCGCCGGCACGAAGATCGACGGGGCGGAATATGTCGTCTGGCGCGACGATGAGGGCAAGGCCCATGTCTGGGAAGATCGCTGTCCGCATCGCGGCATGCGCCTGAGCTTCGGTTTTGTGCGCGGCGACCAGATTGCCTGCCTCTATCACGGCTGGCGCTACGACAGTGCTGGCCAGTGTCGGCTGATTCCGGCCCATCCGGATCTGGAAGTGCCGACGACGATCAAGGTCCCGACCTTTGCCGTGGAGGAAGCCGGTGGCCTGATCTGGACCGCCGTGTCGCAGGACACGGATCACACGACCGTGCCCGACCTGCCAGAGGATCTGCTTTCCGTCCGCAGCCTCTATGTCGATGCCCCGCTGGATCTTTGTCGCGATCACCTGGCAGACATCAGCCCGCCGGACATGGAACCCGCCGAGGTCACGACACTCTCCCCCCTCTGCCTGCAGCGCACGGCAGCGGGCAGCATGCTCGTCATCGCGTTTCAGCCGTTGAACGCCGACAGGACGGCGCTGCACATTCTCGTTTCGGCGTCTGCCGACAACCAGACCCGTGCACAACTGGCGACCTGGGCGACCGGGCTTCGTTTCGCGCTTGAAAACTCCTACGTCCGGGTCGCCTGATGTCTTCGCTCACCCTTTACAATTACGATCTCGACGACAGTTGCTACCGCGTACGCCTGCTGCTCTCCCTGCTCGGCCTCAAATACCAGACCATTGCCGTCGACATGCAGCCGGGTCGTGAACAGGAACAGCCGCATATGCTGGCGATCAATCCGGCGGGCACCCTGCCGGTTCTCACCGATGGTGACCTGACGCTATCAGGAACAGAAACCATTCTCGCCTATCTGGCCCGCGCCTACGACCCATCGGGCCAGTGGCTGCCATTGGACTCGGCGCGCTATGGTTTGCTCCAGCAATGGCTGGGCTTTGCCGGGCACCAACTGTTCGCCGCAGTGATCGCCCGGCAACAGGCGCTGTTCACACCGGACGGCGCGAAGCCGCAGATCGTATCCGAGGCGCGCCGCGCCCTGCGCATGATCGACGACCACATGACATTGCAACAGATCCGCGGCTGCGAATTCGTCATTGCCGATCAGCCGACGATTGCCGATGTCGCGCTCATCGCAAGCTTTGCCCTGTCGCGTGACTTCGGCCTCGACCACGACGAGTTTCCGGCCCTGCGCCGCTGGCTGCGCAGCTTCCGCAAGCTCGATGGTTTCATCACCATGCCGGGCATTCCCGACTATCACTGAGGCAAGCGTGCCGAAATCGGGCGCCGCATCGTCACAAGGTTCCAACATGACCCGCATCGTCTTTCTCGACCGCGACACGCTCTCGCCGGAAACCGTGGTTCGCGCGCCAGGTTTCCCGCATGAAATGATCGTCCACGATCGCACTAGAGCGGATCAGGTGGCCGAGCGGATCAAAGATGCCGATATCGTCATCACCAACAAGGCACCGGTGCGCGCCGATGCCCTAGCCGCGGCCAGCCGCCTGAAACTGATCGCGGTTTCCGCTACCGGCACCGACATTATCGATCTTGCCGCCGCCAAGGCAAACGGCGTATCGGTCTGCAACATCCGCAACTACGCCAAACACACGGTGCCGGAACACACGTTCGCGCTGCTGCTGGCGCTACGCCGGTCGATCATCCCCTATCGCCAGTCGGTACTGGACGGTCGCTGGCAGGCGGCGGCGCAATTCTGCTTCTTCGACCATCCGATCGCCGATCTCGGCGGCTCGACGCTCGGCATCATCGGCCACGGCGCGCTGGGGCAATCCGTCGGCCGCATCGCCGAGGCCTTCGGCATGACCGTGCTGGTCGCCGGCCGCCGTGGTTCGCACGCGCTGAAGCCGGGACAGACCGCCTTCGACGAGGTCATGCGGCGCGCCGACGCCATCACCCTGCACTGCCCGCTCAATGCCGAGACACGCGGCATCATCGGCGCGCGCGAATTCGCGCTGATGGAGAAGAAGCCGCTGATCATCAACACCGGTCGTGGCGGACTGGTCGATGAACTGGCGCTGGAACAGGCGCTCGACAAGGGTCAGATCGCCGGCGCCGGCTTTGATGTCACCGATGGCGAACCGCCGGCGACCGACAGCCCGATGATGCGCATTGCCTCTCGCGACAATGTGATCCTGACCCCCCATGTCGCCTGGGCGAGCCGCGAGGCGATCCAGGCCCTGGCCGACCAGCTGATCGAGAACATCGAGCTGTTTATCGCCGGCACCCCGCGCCACCTCGTCGGGTAAACGCGACTATAGACGCACTTGCTCTTCGGCGACGACGCATATCTAACTCTCTGGAAAGACAAGGGAGGATGGCATGCGGTATCTGGAGGCGGACTATCAGGGCGAAGAAATCCTGACGGCAAGGAAAGGCGCGCTCGGCCTGATCGCGCTCAACCGGCCACGGGTGTTGAACAGCCTTTCCCACGAAATGGTAGTGGATTTCGACAAGGCTCTCGATGCCTTCGAGGTCGATCCGCAGGTGGCCGCGGTTCTGGTCACCGGCGAAGGCGAACGCGGCTTGTGCGCCGGCGGCGACATCCGCATGTTCTACGAGAGCGGCAAGGCCGGCGATGGCAAGGCTTCCGCCTTCCTCAGGGCCGAATACCGGCTGAACGCCCGCATCGCCCGCTTCGCAAAATCCTATATCGTCGTGATGGACGGCATCACCATGGGCGGCGGCGTTGGCATATCGAGCCACGGCAGCCACCGCATCGTCACCGAAACGACGAAGCTCGCCATGCCCGAAACCGGCATCGGCTTCTTCCCCGATATCGGCGCCAGTTTTCTGCTGTCGCGCGCACCCGGAGAACTCGGCACCTGGATGGCCCTGACCGGCGAGGCGATCAACGGCGCCGACGCGATCAGCGCCGGTTTCGCCGACTGGTTCGTGCCGCAGGAGCGGATCGCCGAGCTTCTCGGCAAACTCGCCAAATTGCCGCTGCCGGCGCTCGGCCAGACCATTGCCTCGACCATCCGCGACTATACCGTGGACGGCCCGACCGGCCCCTTCTGCGAAGGGCGACAACTGATCGACCGCTGCTTTGCCTTCGACACGGTGGAGGAAATTGTCGCCGCGCTAGAACGGGAGGCGGGCGATTTCGCCCGGCGGACACTCGCCGCAATCACGGCCAAATCGCCGACCAGCCTCAAGGTGACGCTCAGGATGCTGCGCGAAGCCCGTAGCTCACCGGATCTCGAGACCTGCCTCGAACGCGAATTCGCCGGCACGCTGCAGGTGGTGAAGGTGCCTGATTTCTACGAGGGCATAAGGGCTGCAATCATCGACAAGGACCGCAATCCGACATGGTCGCCGGCGAAGTTGGAGGAAGTGGCGCCGGAAAGCGTCGAGGCCTTCTTTGCGGCGAGGGATGAGCGGTTGTTTGGTTGAACGCAACTCAAGCCGAGCCAGACAAAGGATCGATGGCGCTGACGACGCGGGCAACGATTTCATCGACGGTCGCCTTGTCCAGCGTCTCGATGAAGCTTGCGGTACGCTGCTGCACTCGGGCTGCAATATCGAAGCTCCGCACCTGATTACACACCGCAACACCGGTCGTATCGTGCCCGTGGATTGGCTCCGCTAGGCCTACGCCGAAAACATTGATTTCATGCGGCGTAATCACGACGAACCGGTTCCGGTTCTTCGGTTCACGTCCGGCGACCGGATTGGGATCGATCCAGTAGACATCGCCACGGCGAGGAAAACCGCTGCGGACCATCAGCCGATCTCTCGACCAACCGCATCGCCATCCATCGTCTCGGAGAGCGAAGCATTGAGTTGGGCGAGTTCTTCGGCCCCAACCAGCAGTTCCGCCAGTGTGTAGCGCTTGACGCCGGCCCGGAGCGGCTTTGCCACCAGCTCTCCGTTCTGCACGTCAAGTGACAGCTGGTCACCGACCTCGACAGCCATGAGCTTGAGCAGCGCTGTCGGAATCGTGACCACGGCGGCCCCGCCCTGCTTGCGCACCTTTGTCGTCACCGTCATCGTCGTCTCCACATTGTGCTACAAATACAGCACATAAATGCACGCAGACAACACTACTCGATCAGGCGCATGCGGTTTCCAACGGCAAGGTAGCGGTTGGAGCTTCGGTCGCGGTCTCTTGCTCTGCATTGCTGCTTGCGCCAGATGCCAGCGGGCTGTCGGAAGAACCAAGGCTGTCGATCATGTCGAAAACATCATCCCAAAATGCACCGTCGCCACCTCGGACTTCGGCAACCCAACGAGCAGCGCTTTGAATATCAGCAATTGTCAACTCGCCGCCGGGATTGGTGTATTCTTGAATTCCCTTCGCCACGTCGAACGTTTCCCAGGCGGCCATGACCCGGGCTTCGTCTGCGGCCGGCACACCACGCCCGTAGTCATCGGTCACGGTGACAATTCCGCCAGCCTGGACGAGATTGTAGCCCGTCATTTGACGAAATGCAGCGAGCTCGTTCGGCGTGAACAGACCCCTTGCGCCTGCATTTTCTGTGTCGTATCCATTTTGCTCTTCGATCAGCAGGGATAATATACTTGCAGTGTCGTCGTACGGCTCGCTTTTCGCGTCGGGAAGGAATTCGTATGCGCCATCTGCGCCCAGAACGTAGTTGTCCTGCAGCTCAGGATCCTGGAGCAGGTTCTTGAAAAGGCCATTGTCTTTGGACGCATAATCGCCGCTGTTCACGAACGTGCCAAAGCCCTGATCCGCGTTATCCGCCCGGGATGCAGAGTTCGTACCGGCGGACTTTGCCGCGTAGTTATTCGTAGACTGACTAACTTGCATCGCCTCACTCCGTTCCGCGCTTTTGAAGCCTAATTAGAGGCGTAAGCTGGTGCGAGACTTACAACCATAACTTGCCGAAAACCTGACGCACTAGACCTGGCGCACTAAATTGAATGCGCCCAACGCAATCCCATTCCGCAAGGACACCTCTCACTCGATCTCATACGGCATCGGGTTGCGCACCCTGTGATCCACCACCAGCTTGCGTTTCAGCGGCGGCACGGCACGGCTGGTGCAGGTGACGCGTTCGCAGATGCGGCAGGAGATGCCGATCGGGTCGTAGGCGGCGCGGTTGCTGAGGTCCAGATCGTCGGCATAGACGAACTGGTCGGCATAGGAAATCTCGCAGCCGAACGCCAAGGCGTAGCGTGGCTGGGCGGCCCGAAAGCCGACCGAGCCCTTCGACACCTGGGTGGCAAGACAGAGATAACGCACCCCGTCCGGTGTCTCGGCGAGCTGGCGGTTGATGCGGCCCGGCATCTCGAAGGCCTGATGCGCATTCCACAGCGGACAGGCGGCCCCGAAGCGGGCGAACTGCAGGCGTGCCGCGCTATGCCGCTTGGTGATATTGCCGGCCCGGTCGATCCGGGCAAAAAAGATCGGTACGCCCTTCAGGCCCGGCCGCTGCAGCGTCGAGAGCCGATGACAGACCTGCTCCAGCGAGGCGCCGAAACGGGCGGCGAGCAATTCGATATCGTGGCGCAATTCGCGCGCCGCCTGATGGAAGTTGCGATAGGGCAGGATCAGCGCGCCGGCGAAGTAGTTGTGCAGGCCCATGCGACAGATCTCAATCGCTTCATCGGATCGAAAACTTGCCTGTTTCAACACGGCGTCAATCTTTTCGGCGGCGTGCAGCTGGGCAATCTGGATGGCGATGTGGAAATCGCGGGTCGGCGCCGACGCGTAGCGGCTGACCGTCAGGATGCGCCCGACCGGATCAAACCGGCGGATCGCCTCGTCGCCCGCCTCGCCGCGCATCACGCGCACGCCATGCCGGCTCTCGAGACAGCCGGTGAGAGCCGCATGGTTTTCCCCCTCGCCCAGCTTCAGTTCGATCGCCAGCGCTTCGGCAGCGAGATCCAGCTCGTGAATGTAGTTGTCGACAAAATGGAAGAAGTCGCGCACCTCGTCATAGGGTGTGGCTTCCTGCGCCGGCGCCGATCCCAGCCGGTCGTCGAAACTCGCCAATTGCTCATTGCCACGGCGATAGGCCTGATGCGCCGCAATCAACGCATGCGCCATGCCCGGCGCATTCTGCGTGATCAGCTTCAGTTCCTGCAGGCCCGGACTATAGGTCTCGAACAGGGGATCGGACAGCGCCTCGGTCAGCGCGGACAGCAGCCGGTCGTTCTGGCCGGACGACAGTTCGGTGATGTCGATGCCGAATTTTTCCGCAAGCGCCAGAAGCACGGTCGCAGAGACGGGCCGCTGGTTGTTTTCGATCTGGTTGAGATAACTGGTCGATATGCCGATCATGTCGGCAAACTGCGCCTGCGTGGCGCTGCTTGTCTGGCGGATTTCGCGGACCTTGCGGCCGATGAACAGTTTCCCGATGGCCATTTCGCAAATTCGCAATATTCAGTTTGCAAATTCATAAATCCGCAATTGCACCTGTTCAATCATTTTCTTTGCAAGCGATGCAGTTTAAGGCTCAGATATCAGGCGCAAAGCCAAAATTCTTCATCGGGGGGATACATGCACTCAATCCTGGATCAGCTCGAAGCCCGTCGCGCGCAAGCCCGTCTCGGCGGCGGCGAGAAGCGCATTGCCGCGCAGCATGGCAAAGGCAAGCTGACCGCCCGCGAGCGCATCGACATGCTTCTCGATGAGGGCTCGTTTGAAGAATACGACATGTATGTTACCCACCGCGCCGTCGATTTCGGCATGGCCGAGCAGAAGATCGCCGGCGATGGCGTCGTCACCGGCTGGGGCACGATCAACGGCCGCCAGGTCTATGTCTTTTCCCAGGATTTTACCGTGCTCGGCGGCTCGCTGTCGGAAACACACGCGCAGAAGATCTGCAAGATCATGGACATGGCGGTCAAGAACGGCGCACCCGTGATCGGCCTGAATGACTCGGGCGGCGCCCGCATCCAGGAAGGTGTCGCCTCGCTCGCCGGTTATGCCGACGTCTTCAAGCGCAATGTCGATGCCTCGGGCGTCATCCCGCAGATCTCCGTCATCATGGGTCCCTGCGCCGGTGGTGCCGTCTATTCGCCGGCCATGACCGACTTCATCTTCATGGTGCGCGATAGTTCCTACATGTTCGTGACCGGCCCCGACGTGGTGAAGACCGTGACCAACGAGATCGTCACGGCGGAAGAACTTGGCGGCGCATCCACCCACACGAAAAAATCCTCGGTCGCCGATGGCGCCTATGAGAACGACATCGAGACGCTGGAGCATGTCCGCCTGCTGTTTGACTTCCTGCCGCTTAACAACCGCGAAAAGCCGCCGGTCCGCCCCTTCCATGACGATCCGGCCCGCATCGAGATGCGCCTCGACACCCTGATCCCCGACTCGTCGAACAAGCCCTACGACATGAAGGAACTGATCCTGGCGCTTGCCGACGAAGGCGATTTCTTCGAGATCCAGGAAGCCTTCGCCAAGAACATCATCACTGGCTATATCCGCATCGAGGGCCAGACCGTCGGCGTCGTCGCCAACCAGCCCATGGTGCTCGCCGGCTGCCTCGATATCGACGCGTCACGCAAGGCCGCCCGCTTCGTCCGCTTCTGCGATGCCTTTTCGATCCCGATCCTGACCCTGGTCGACGTGCCCGGCTTCCTGCCCGGCACGGCCCAGGAATATGGCGGCGTCATCAAGCATGGGGCAAAGCTGCTGTTTGCCTATAGCCAGGCGACCGTGCCGATGGTCACGCTGATCACCCGCAAGGCCTATGGCGGCGCCTATGACGTCATGGCGTCGAAACATATCGGCGCCGATATCAACTATGCCTGGCCGACCGCCGAAATCGCCGTGATGGGCGCCAAGGGCGCAACCGAGATCCTCTACCGCTCCGAGCTTGGCGACGCCGACAAGATCGCCGCCCGCACGAAGGAATACGAGATCAATTTCGCCAACCCGTTCAAGGCCGCCGAACGCGGCTTCATCGACGAGGTGATCATGCCGCATTCGTCACGCCGCCGGATCGCGCGGGCGTTTGCGAGTTTGAGGAACAAGCAGGTCGGCAGCCATTGGAAGAAACACGACACGATGCCGCTGTGAGGCGAGAAAAATGCCGACATTATTGCTGTGGAAAGGCCATCGGTTTTTCTTCTATTCAAAAGAGATCGGTGAACCGCCGCATATCCACGTTTTGAAAGACAGCAGGCAGTTGAAGGTTTGGTTGAAGGACATGCGGGTCGCCCGCAACGCCGGTTTCGCAACCCACGAGGTGAATGATATTCTCAAGGTGATTGGTAAACACCGCGAACAGTTCGAGGAGGCATGGCATGACTACTTTGGACATTAATGAAGAGCAACTGCGGGTTTCCGATGTCGCTGTCACGTCGGAAGCAATCATCTTCAAGATGGCGGACGGTCGAAGGATTGAAGCACCGCTTTGGTGGTATCCACGCCTGCACGCTGCATCGCCCGAGCAACAGGGAAAATGGCAGCTTCTGCCCTTCGGCGATGCCGTCGGCTGGCAGGAGATCGACGAATACATCAGCGCTAAGGCACTCATCGTTGGTGGTGCCGCACCCGGCGCAAAACCACCAGCTGAGGCGGCGGAATGATGGGACGACAGAGGCACAAGCTTTCGGAATTCAGCGAGTCAATTGAATTGAAGGAACATTCAAAAGTACAGGCAAGGGGCAGAAACACCGCTGCTGCCTTCCTATATCCCACTCGCCGCGCTTGATCCTGCAAGCGCTTTACCCGAACGCCAAGGATAGTATTTCATGACCGACGAAAAATTTCCGCCCGCAAACAATTTTCCAGCCGGCTATGTGCCCCCGAAGGTCTGGACCTGGGAACCTGGCAATGGCGGCGCCTTTGCCAGCATCAATCGCCCGACATCAGGCGCGCAGACCGAAAAGCCACTGCCAGTCGGCAAATATCCGCTGCAGCTCTATTCACTGGCCACGCCGAACGGCCAAAAAGTCTCGATTCTGCTCGAGGAACTGCTGGCCGCCGGCCATACGGGCGCGGAATATGACGCCTGGCTGATCAAGATCGGCGATGGTGACCAGTTCGGTTCCGGCTTCGTCGACGTCAATCCGAACTCGAAGATCCCGGCTCTGATGGACCATGCGCCGAAGGATGGCGGCCAGCCGATCCGCCTGTTCGAATCCGCTTCGATCATGACCTATCTGGCGGAAAAATTCGGCGCTTTCCTGCCGTCGGAAACCCGCGCCCGCGCCGAAACCCTCAATTGGCTGTTCTGGCAGATGGGCTCGGCCCCCTTCCTCGGCGGCGGTTTTGGCCATTTCTATGCCTATGCGCCGATCAAGATCCAATATGCGATCGACCGCTATGCGATGGAAGTGAAGCGCCAGCTCGACGTGCTCGACCGTCGTCTTGCCGACAACCAGTTCATCGCGGGCGCCGACTATACGATTGCCGACATGGCCATCTGGCCCTGGTATGGCAAGATCGTGCTCGGTCAAGCCTATGGCGACGCCGGAACCTTCCTCGATGGTGCAAGCTATAAGAACGTTCTGCGCTGGACCAACGAGATTGGCGCACGCCCGGCAGTCAAGCGCGGTTCCATCGTCAACAAGTCCTTTGGCGAACTGTCGGAACAGCTGCACGAGCGCCACGACGCGTCCGACTTCGATACAAAAACACAAGACAAGATCGCCGCGTCCACCCAGACGACGGCGTAAAGGAGACCAGGATGGCCAGACCACCCGAAATGACCAAGCACAGGGGCTTCCCCTCCGGCCTACCGGGCCATGGCCATCACTTCACCATCCGCCGCGCGAACGAGAAAGGCGCAACACCGCTCAAGGTGTTGCAGCGTCTCGCCCGTCCGAACACGATCGAGCAGAAGGTCGATGCAGCCTTCCTGCATGCGCTGTGGCATCATTTTGGCGACGAGCCCTTCGAGCGTGGCAATCTCGATGCCGGCCGGCTCAACCTGCTGTTCGGCCGGGAAGTGGTGCCGGCCGAGACCCCGTTCGACCCGACATCCTACCAAGCCCTGCTCCGGATCGACGAAAAGGTCGGCCGCAAGAGCTTCCCCGATGCCTTTGAAGACGTGTTCGAGGTTTGACGCCATGGCCAAAGAATCGCTTATGCCCAAGCATCAGGGTTTTCCGCCTGGCCTGCCCGGAACCCAGTGGCAATACACGCTGCGCCGGCCCAATCCCAAGGTGACACCGTTGACCAACTGGCCACGGCACCGGACCATGGACCCGACCGTGGCGCTGGCCGATCTCGGCTTCGTCCAGGCGCTCTGGCAGTTCTTCGGCACGGAACCCTTCGAACGCGGCAATCTCGATGGCGAACGCCTCTGCCGGTTGTTCGGCCGCGAACTCATCGCCGCCGAACGCGGCTTCGACCCGCAATCCTATTTCGCCAAGCTGAAGCTCAACGAACCACTGGCGCGGAAGAACTTTCCGGAAGCGTTTGGCGACGTGAAGAGCGAGCAGAGCGTGGCCAAGGGGTTGAAGAAGCAGGCGCGGGACTAGCGGGCGAAGCAGGACATGGAAGCCGGGGGAGGAAGTGGAGCGATGACTTTGGACATTGGAAAATATATCGGCGCCAAGGCGCTCATCATCGGGGGCGCCGCTCCTGGCGCCATCCCGCCCGCAGAAGCTGCCGAGTGACCTCCATGATCCAGAAAATCCTCATCGCCAACCGGGGTGAAATCGCCTGCCGGGTCATCAAGACCGCGAAGAAGATGGGCATCAGGACGGTCGCCGTCTATTCCGATGCCGACCGCGATGCGCTGCATGTCGGGATGGCCGATGAGGCGGTGCATATCGGCCCGGCGCCGTCGAACCAGTCCTATATCGTCATCGACAAGATCCTCGATGCGATCCGTAAGACCGGCGCGGATGCCGTGCATCCGGGCTACGGCTTCCTCTCGGAAAACGCCGCCTTTGCCGAGGCTCTGGAAAAGGCGGGCGTCACCTTCATCGGCCCGCCGGTGGGTGCCATCCAGGCCATGGGCGACAAAATCACCTCGAAAAAGCTCGCAGCCGAGGCCGGCGTCTCTACTGTGCCCGGCCATATGGGCCTGATCACTGACGCCGACGAGGCGGTGAAGATTTCCGGCGAGATCGGCTATCCCGTGATGATCAAGGCCTCTGCCGGCGGCGGCGGCAAGGGCATGCGCATCGCCTGGAATGCCGAGGAAGCCCGCGAAGGTTTCCAGTCGTCGAAGAACGAGGCGAAGAACTCCTTCGGCGACGACCGGATCTTCATCGAGAAATTCGTCACCGAACCGCGCCATATCGAAATCCAGGTGCTCGGCGACAAACACGGCACGGTGCTCTATCTCGGCGAGCGCGAATGTTCGATCCAGCGCCGCAACCAGAAGGTCATCGAGGAGGCCCCCTCGCCTTTTCTCGATCCTGCCACCCGCAAGGCCATGGGGGAACAGGCGGTCGCGCTGGCGAAAGCCGTCGGATATCACTCTGCCGGCACAGTCGAATTCATCGTCGACGGCAAGCAAAACAAGTTCTACTTCCTCGAGATGAACACCCGCCTGCAGGTCGAACATCCCGTGACCGAACTGGTGACCGGCCTTGATCTCGTCGAGCAGATGATCCGCGTCGCAGGCGGTGAAAAGCTGTCCTTCGGCCAGGACGAAGTGAAGCTGAACGGCTGGGCAATCGAAAGCCGTCTCTACGCCGAGGACCCCTATCGCAACTTCCTGCCGTCGATCGGCCGCCTCAGCTGCTACCGCCCGCCGGCAGAAGGACGGACGGCTGACGGCACCGTGATCCGCAATGACACCGGCGTCTTCGAGGGCGGCGAGATCTCGATGTATTACGACCCGATGATCGCCAAGCTCTGCACCTGGGCCCCGGACCGGCTGCAGGCGATTGAGGCGATGTCGGAAGCACTCGACAGTTTCGAGGTCGAAGGCATCGGCCACAACCTGCCCTTCCTGTCCGCCGTGATGAACCAAGAGCGCTTCCGCTCCGGCGCGATCACCACGGCCTATATCGCCGAGGAATTCAAGGACGGCTTCACCGGTGTTGCGCCGGATGCGAACTCGGCAGAGAAGCTTGCAGCCGTCGCCGCCGTGATCAACCACCGCCTTCAAGCCCGCGCCACGCAGATTTCCGGCACGATCGGCAACCACGCCCGCAGCATGGGCGCAGACTGGGTGGTGAACCTTGCCGGCAGCGATCACACGGTGACCCTCTCCGAAGGCTCGGGCAATACACGCGTGGCCTTCGCAGACGGCGGCGAGCTTGTGGTCGGCAGCACCTGGACGCCGGGCCAGACATTGGCAAATTTCGACATCGGCGGCGAAACCATCGCCGTCAAGGTGGACCTCAAGGGCCCCGCCATCCGGCTGCGCTGGCGCGGCATGGATGTGACCGCCCGCGTCCGCTCGCCGCGGGTCGCCGCGCTCGCCAAGCTGATGCCGGAAAAGCTGCCGCCGGATACGTCAAAACTGCTGCTCTGCCCGATGCCGGGCGTGATCACCGGCGTGGCAGTCAAGGAGGGCGAGATCGTCGAGGCCGGCCAGCCTTTGGCGACAGTGGAGGCGATGAAGATGGAAAACATCCTCAAGGCCGAACGCCGGGGTACCGTGAAGAAGATCGTCGTCAAGCCGGGCCAGAGCCTGGCGGTGGACGAACTGATCATGGAGTTCGAGGGGTGAGGGAGCGTGTGAAGATCGCGGGCGGGGAACTCCCGGGGATACCCCCCTCTGTCGGCTACGCCGACATCTCCCCCTCAAGGGGGGAGATTGGCCGCAGGCTTTGCGACCACTTCACGAATTCAGCGTCTTCTATGGCGGGGCGGCAGGTCGGCCCCACTGTGATCTCCCCCCTTGAGGGGGAGATGTCCGGCAGGACAGAGGGGGGTAATCCTGCGGAAGAGCGGAATGCAGCTTGGCACCCTTCAGGAAAGCCGCGCCAGCATGTACTGCTGATGGTCCTGTCCGCCGAAGAAAACCGCCAGGACGTGAACTGTTTTGCTCGCTTCATCTACGAAGAAGTAGAATATCGCCCGGCCCTTAGTGACGTGACGCAATCCGGGCCTCATATCGACATCAAGCGTGCCCTGGTAAGGAGCAAGCGCCAGGGCATTCATTTCGATCTTGATGTCCTCGATTCGATGATTGGCGCGCTCAAAAGCTTCGAGGACATCATCGCCCAGTGCGATGTAGGATTGCAGGAGATGTTCGAAGACAAGATCCAGATCCCGCTTGATCGCGGGCGAACGAAGGATCTTATAAGCCAAGCGCTGCTCTTTTCTCCGCAATCATTGCCGCGATCTGCGCGTCGCTTTCCTCGACTGTCAGAAACTCGCCGTCCATTCGCTGTTCAAGAAGCGCACGCAGTTTCTCGCGGTCATCTTCCTTCATCTCCGTTTCCTCAAGAACGAGTTCCAGCCCGCGCTGCACGACGGCGCTCAGGCTGGCATAGTGGCCCTCCTCGACGAGCTTGCGGGCGAATGAATCTTGTTGATCGGAAATCGATACAGAGGCTTTCACAGACATCGGCCACGTTCTCCCTGTGCTTTCCCAAAATACTACCGAGGGGCACAGGGATCAATGCAATTTCACCTATCCAGGTCAAAGACAGACATGGGCGGAGGCAAGCGAATGACCAATAAGACAATCGCCGACTGGACATCGCTGGCGACGAAGGAGATCAAGGCCTCGCCAGACACGCTCACCTGGCAAACCCCCGAGGGCATCGACGTCAAGCCGCTCTACACGGCTGACGACATCGCCGGCATCGAGCATCTCGACAGCCTGCCGGGCTTCGCGCCTTTCACCCGTGGTCCGCGTGCCACCATGTATGCCGGGCGTCCCTGGACCATTCGCCAATATGCCGGCTTCTCGACCGCCGAGGAAAGCAATGCCTTCTACCGCAAGGCGCTTCTTGCCGGCCAGCAGGGCGTCTCGGTCGCTTTCGACCTCGCCACCCATCGCGGTTATGACAGTGACCATCCCCGCGTCGAGGGCGATGTCGGCAAGGCCGGCGTGGCAATCGACAGTGTCGAGGACATGAAGATCCTCTTCGACGGCATTCCGCTGGAAGCGATCTCGGTTTCCATGACGATGAACGGCGCGGTCATTCCGATTGTGGCCAATTTCATCGTCACCGGCGAGGAACAGGGTGTCTCGCGCGACAAGCTTTCAGGCACGATCCAGAACGACATCCTCAAGGAGTTCATGGTCCGCAATACCTATATCTACCCGCCCGAACCTTCGATGCGGATCATCGCCGACATCATCGAATACACGGCGAAGGAGATGCCGAAGTTCAACTCGATCTCGATCTCCGGCTATCACATGCAGGAGGCCGGCGCGACGCTGGTGCAGGAGCTTGCCTTCACGCTGGCCGACGGCCGCGAATATGTCCGCGCGGCCATCGCCAAGGGCCTGAATGTCGACGATTTTGCCGGCCGCCTGTCCTTCTTCTTCGCCATCGGCATGAACTTCTTCATGGAGGCGGCAAAACTCCGTGCCGCCCGCCTGCTCTGGACCCGCATCATGCAGGAATTCGAGCCGAAGAAGGCGTCGAGCCTGATGCTGCGCACCCATTGCCAGACCTCGGGCGTGTCGCTGGCCGAACAGGATCCCTATAACAACATCGTCCGCACGGCGTTTGAGGCGATGTCCGCCGTGCTCGGCGGCACCCAGTCGCTGCACACCAATTCCTTCGACGAGGCGATTGCGCTCCCGACCGAATTTTCCGCCCGCATCGCCCGCAACACGCAGCTGATCCTGCAGCATGAGACTGGCGTGACCAAGGTCGTCGATCCGCTCGCCGGCTCTTATTATGTCGAGAGCCTGACCAACGAACTGGCGGAAAAGGCCTGGGCACTGATCGAGGAGATTGAGCGGCTGGGCGGCATGACCAAGGCCGTCGATGACGGCTTGCCGAAGCGCCTGATCGAGGAGGCCGCCACCCGCCGCCAGGCCGCTGTCGACCGTGCCGAGGAGGTGATCGTCGGCGTCAACAAGTACCGCCTCGAAAACGAGGAGCCGATCGATATCCTGCAGATCGACAACACCGCAGTGCGTCTATCCCAGATCAAGCGCATCGAGCAGACGCGCCGCCAACGCGATCCGAAACGGGTCAGCGAAACGCTCGCCCGGCTGACCGAGGTCGCCGAGACCGGTCAAGGCAACATCCTCGAAGCCGCCGTCGACGCCGCCCGCGCCCGCGCCACCGTCGGTGAGATTTCGGATGCCATGCGCGCCGTTTTCGGCGACCATGTCGCAACGCCGGAAGTGGTGCATGACATCTACGGCAAGGCCTATGAAGGCGACCCCGAAATGGAAACCCTGTCCGGCCGGCTCAACGACTACAGCAAGGCCTCCGGCAAGCCGCGCGTGCTTGTCGCCAAGCTCGGTCAGGACGGCCACGACCGCGGCGCCAAGGTGATTGCCTCGGCTTTCGGCGACATTGGCTTTGATGTCGTGGCAGGCCCGCTCTTCCAGACCCCGGACGAGGCCGCCGATCTGGCCATCGTGCAGAAGGTCAATGTCGTCGGCATGTCGTCGCTCGCGGCCGGCCACAAGACGCTCGCCCCGCAACTGGTCGAAGCCTTGAAGGCAAGAGGCGCCGGCGACATCATCGTCGTGGTCGGCGGCGTCATTCCGCGCCAGGATTATGACTTCCTCATCGAGCACGGCGTCTCGGCGGTCTTCGGACCCGGCACCAATGTCATGGATGCGGCCCGCGCTGTTCTTGATCTGCTGGAGGGCAGGCTCAAGAACAGCTGATCTCGCGCCCGGCTACTTGTCGTCCGCCGCATTTGCGCCGAGCAGTTTCGGCAGGTCGCCAAAACGCGCCACCAGGCCGAAGATCAGCGCCGCCATCACGACGAACAGCACCGTCACCGAGGCCATGACCGGCGTATAGCCGTAACGCAGGGCGTTGAAGATCTTGATCGGCAACGTCTCCATGGTGAAGCCGACGGTCATGTAGGCGACGATATATTCGTTGAGCGACAGCACGAAGGCGAAGGCATAGCCGGAGACGAGATAGGGCATGATCAGCGGCAGGACGACCGTGCGGAAGATCGTCCGGTCATCGGCACCCATGGTCGATGCGGCCTCGACCAGCGAGCGGTCGATGGCCGTAAAGCCGAGCGACAGCGTCACCAGTGGCAGGGTGACGAAGAAGATCGCGTGACTGATCACCGCCGTCCAGGGCTGGCCGTAGAAGCCGGTCGTCGCCCAGAAGGTCAGCAAGCCGAGCGCGGTGATCACCGGCGGCAGCGTGAAAGGCGCGATGCCGAGCAGTTGGAAGACCTGCGCCCAGGGTGCAAGCCGGCGCCACAGGAACCAGGCGAGCGGAAGCGCAATAGCGACGGCGAGCGCTGCCGCCGTCAGCGCCAGGATCAGCGACGCAAACAGGGCCGCGCGCCAGCCGGCATCGGTAAAGATCGCCCCATACCAGGCAAGCGAGAAACCCTGCGGCGGGAAATTCAGGCTCTGTTTCGCATTCACCGAAACGCCGGCGACGACGACGATCGGGGCAGCCAGGAAGATCGCGATCAGGGTAAAATAGACGCGGGTGAGAAGCTTGTTCATGCGGCTTCTCCCTTGCGGCCAATAAGCAGCGTCAAAGCCACCATGCCGAGCGTGACGAGAACGAGAAAGACCGCCATGGCAGCGGCGAACGGCATGTTCGACTGGTAGATCGCCTGGTCCGTGATCAGCACCGACAACGTCCAGTGTTGCGGCCGGCCGAGGATCTGCGGCAAAAGATAAGAGCCGAGCGCGAAGATGAACACCATGATCAGCGTGGCGATCAGCGTGTTGCGCAAGGCCGGCACGACGACTGTGAAGAAGGCCTTGATCGGCGAGGCACCGAGCGTGCGGGCCGCCTCCGTCAATGTCGGGTCAAGCCGGACCAGGGCGGGATAGAGCACCAGAACCGTATAGGGAAGCGCCTGATAGACCATGCCGGTCAGCACCGCGCCGAAATTCGGCATCAGCGCGACAGGCTTTGCCATCAGCCCGATCATCACCAGCAGATTGGTGATGCCCGCCGTGCGTGAAAACAGCGTCGACCAGGCAAAGCCGATGATGACTTCCGACAGCGACAGGACCGACAGCAGCGCCACCAGCCAGATCACCTGCGCTTTGCGCGACATGCGCGCCAGGAGATAGGTGAATGGCAGACCGAGCACCACGCAGACGATGGCAACGGCAATCGCCAGCATCAGCGAAAAACCGAGCACGCCGGCAAAGAAAGTGGAGATGAAGCGGGCGTAGTTGTCGAAGACGAAGGCGGTCGAATAGAAACCCGCCGGATCGCGCTTGAAGAAGGACACGGCGATCATCGTCGCGAACGGCACGACGAAGAACAGGATCAGCATGCCTGCCGGGAAGACCAGCGGCGCAAAATCGAGTGCGGTTTTGGGTGGTTCGCGTCTCATCGGGCAAGCACCACGGCACTTTCAGGATCGATCGCCACGCCGACCTCCTGGCCGACGGAGACGACCGGTCGCTCGCGCGGCGTCGACACCGCGATCACCTCGGTGCCGGCGACGTCAAGGAAGGTCTCGATCATGCCGCCAAGATCGCGGATGAAAGTCACGCGTCCGGTCAGCCGGCCATCGCCGGGAGCCAACAGCGTTATGTCTTCCGGACGTACCGAAAGGCTGCAGGAAGACTGGCCGGCGGGGGCCGCAATGCCGGAAACCGGTTGGCCGAGCACCAGCGTCCTGCCCCCCTGCACGCTCAGCGGCAGGAGATTGGTCGAACCGATGAAGTCGGCCACGAAGCGATCGGCCGGACGGCGGTAGATCTCGATCGGGCTTGCCGCCTGGCGGATCTTGCCGCCGTTCATCACCACGACGGTATCGGCCATGGTCATCGCCTCGCGCTGGTCATGGGTGACGACGATGGTGGTGATCCCGAGCTGCTGCTGCAGCTTGCGCAGCTCGACCTGCATCGCCTCGCGCAGCTTGGCGTCGAGCGCCGACAGCGGTTCGTCGAGCAGGAAGAGTTTCGGTGAAATCGCCAGCGCCCGGGCGATCGCCACACGTTGCCGCTGTCCGCCGGACAGCTTGTTGACCGGCCGGTCGGCGTAACCGGTCAGATGGATCATCGCCAGCAGCTCCTGCACGCGCTTCATCTGCTCCTCGCGGCCGACGCCGCGGATGCGCAGCGGATAGGCGATGTTCTCACCGACGGTCAGATGCGGAAACAGCGCCAGCGACTGGAAGACCATGCCGAGATTGCGCTTGTGCGTCGGCATGCGGGTAATGTCCTGCCCATCGAGCAAGATCTCGCCGCCCGTCGGCAGGTCGAGCCCGGCGATCATCCTGAGCAGCGTGGTCTTGCCGCAGCCCGACGGTCCGAGCATACAGACGAAAGTGCCATGTGGTACGGTCAGTTGCACCTGATCGACGGCGGTAAACGGGCCGAATTGCTTGGTGACGGCGTTGAGAGATAGTCCAGACATGGGCTGTTGGTTTCCAATCACAGGCAAGATTGTTCAAAAGGGTGCAAGACATTCGACATCTAAAGGTTCGAAGTCTTTGACATTGGCAGTCACGACCGTGAGGCGGTGCGTGACTGCCGTTGCGGCGATAAGGATGTCGGCGAGCTCGAAATTTTGCCCACGGGCGAGCGCAGCGCCTTCAAGACGTCCTGCAGCCAAAGCTACCGTGGTGTCAACCGGCAGGAAACGATCCTGAAAATCAGACATCACCGTCTCCAGCCATAGCCTCAGGCGTTTGGCCTTTGCCGGATTTCCCGCCTTCACAAGCTCCAGTTTCACGATGCCTTTTTCAATTTCCTGCAGCGTTATCGACGAAACATACAACGAGTTCCGTTGCTGTTGCTCTTTCAACCAGCCCACGAATGAGGCCGAGGCCCTGCTGGTGGAGAGGAGGGAAATCGCATTCGTGTCAATCAGATAGCCGCTCAAAGATCGACGTCTCGCCCGCGTGAGGGATTGCGTTCAAAAACCATACCGGGTTCCGGGAAAGCCATCAGATGCTCAAGGAAATTGCGCTTCGTTTTAGGCTCAACCGGGGTCTTTGCAGTTTGTTCGACCGGCACCAGCGTCGCCACCGGCTTGCCGTCTCGCGTGATCGTGACGCTACCGCCTTTGATCACCTCATCCACCAGTTCCGAAAGATCAGTGTTTACATCGCGCACGCTGACCGTCGTCATGATCTCGTCTCCGTGTAGCTGCCTTTTGTGATCCTAGCATGTGCCTTGGAATGCCACAAAGCCTGTCATAATCTGCCCCTCACCTTACCCTCTCCCCGCAAGCGGGGAGAGGGTAAGAGGGCGCCGAGCGTTCAGCTTGTGTCCTTCTCCCCGCGAGCGGGGAGAAGGTGCCCGGCAGGGCGGATGAGGGGCAAGCCCCCCCAACCATCAGCCGACGATCAGCTCGGTCCACTTCTGGTTCAGCCAATCCGACTTGGTCTGGTAGAGATCGTAACGCGGGGTGATCGGCTCGATGTCGGACGAAACGGAAGCAAATTCCGCATCGGTCAGGTCGAGCAGCTCGCGCTTGACGGTCGGCGCCGTGCCGACCTTGCGCGACAGGGTCGCCTGGATCGCCGGCTGGCACATGTAGTCCATGAAGATATGCGCCTCGTCCGTTTTGGTCGAAGCCCGCGACAGCGCCCAGCAACCGCTGTCCTGGATGCCGCCTTCCTTCGGGAAGGTCGAGCGGACCGGTTGGCCATCGGCAGCCGCCAGACCGGTAACGTCGTGATAATACTGGCCCATCGGGATTTCGCCCGACTTCAGCGACTGCTCGAACTGTGCTTCGTCGCGGTACCACAGACGCACATTCGGCTTCACTTCGGCGAGCTTGTCGAAAGCCTTGAGGATGCCCTCTTCCGTGTCGAGCGCGTTGGTGCCGCCGAAGAAGGTCTTTGCCGTCACTTCCAGCAGGAAGGAATTCGACACCAGGGCAAGCAGGCCGAGCTTGTCGGCATTTGCCGGATCCCACAGCGCTTCCCAGGAGGTCGGCGCTTCCTTGAAGACATCCGTATTGGTGACCAGGGTAATGTACCAGGCAACGGCGCCGACGCCGGCGACACGGCCGTCCGGATATTTGTTGACGAAGCGATCGATCAGGCCGGAAGCGTTCTTGAGCTTTGCCATGTCGATCGGCGCCCACAGCTCGGTCGCCTGGCCCTTGAGCATGGAAACCTGCGACATCATCGAGAGGTCGGCCGGAGCCTGGCCGGCCTTGGCTGCCTGTTCGAGCTGCACGAGCCAGGCTTCGCCAGTCGGCTCGGCGATCGATTCAACCGCGATCCCGGTCGCCTTGGTGAAGTCCGGAAAGATGTTCTTGTCGAACGAATCCTTGAAGTAGCCGCCATAGACACCGACCTTCAGCGACTTGTCCTGCGCGCGCAGGATCGACGGCATGGCAAATGTGCCGGCTGCGACCACCGAACCCGCAAGCACGCTGCGGCGGCTGACCGGTTTGTTGATGAGATCCTTCATTTCGTTTCTCCTTGTTATTCGGCCAAAGGCCGGTTCCCGTTTTTAAGAGAGGCTGCGTGCTGCGCTTATGCGTATTTGGCGGCACGAAGTTCGAGGGCCCGCGCATACCGCGTCAGCGGAAAACACAGGGCAAAATAGATCAATGCGACCATGCCATAAACCTTGAATGGCTCGAAGGTCGCATTGTTGATCGCGTTCGAGGTTCGCACCAGTTCCTCGAAGCCGATGATCGACGTCAATGCGGTACTCTTGATCAGCTGCACGAGAAATCCGACGGTTGGCGCACGGGTCATGGAAAAGGCTTGCGGCAGCACGACCAGGCGCAATTTCGCAATGTAATGCAGTCCCAGACTGCTGGCGGCATCCCATTGGCCGAGCGGCAGCGCCTGAACACCACCGCGCCAGATCTCCGCCAGATACGCGCTGGCAAACAGCGTCAATCCGATCACGGCCGCCGTCCAGGCCTCGATGCGAAAGCCGATCAGCGGCAGCCCGAAGAACAGCAGGAACAGCTGCATCAAGAGTGGCGTGCCCTGGAACAGGCCGATGTAGTATTCAGCAAACCGCCGGAGCGGGCGGCGCTCGGAAATCCGCATCAGCAGGATCAACACACCGACCAGAGTGCCGCCGATAAAGGCAACGACCGACAGGAGTATGGTCCAGCGTGCTGCGAGCAAAAGATTGCGAACGATGTCCCAGAAGGTGAATTCGATCACTTGACACCTCCCGCCAGCATCCGGTTGCCACCCGCAACCAGCAGCCGGCGCAGGCCGATGCTCAAAGCCAGATAGACCAGCGTCACGACGAAATAGGTCTCGAAGGCGCGAAAGGTCCGCGCCTGCAGCATATCCGCCTCATAGGTCAGTTCGCGTACGGCAATCTGTGAGACGACGGCCGATTCCAGCATCATGATGACGATCTGGCTGGTCAGCGCCGGAAAGATCACTTTCAGCCCCTGCGGCAGTACGATCTTGAAGAAGACCTGACGCGGGCGAAGCCCGAGCGACAAGGCCGCTTCCTTCTGGCCCTTCGGCACGGCATCAAGACCGGCACCCACAATCTCCGTCGTGTAAGCCGTCATGTTTAGCGTCATCGCGAGGATTGCCGCGACCACTGGGTCGAGGCGAATGCCAAGGCTTGGAAGACCGAAGAAGATGAAGAACAACTGCACCAGAAACGGCGTATTGCGGATCAGCTCGACATAGGCGCCGATCATCCGGCGCAGCACGGCATAGCGGCTACGGCGGGCGGCCGCGCCCAGCACGCTGAGAACGATGCCGGCAACCGCCGACACCGCAATCAGGAAGATCGTCATGGCTGCACCCTGCGCGATCAGGTCGATCGCGTCGGTGAGCCAGCCGAAATCGAGCTGATAGCCCAAAGGATCAGTCCTTCAGGTTTTCAGGATTGAGCGGCGTCTTCAGCCACATTTCGGAGCTTTCGTTCAGCTTGCCGTCGGCCAGCATCTTGGCAACCGCATCGTTGATCGCCGTCTTCAGACGCTCCTCACCCTTGTTGAGGGCAATATGCGATGGGGAGGTCAGAAGCTGGAACTTCTGCTCCGGCTTCAGGGCTTCCTGGCGGGCCAGAACCTGCGCACCGACATCGTTGCCGACCACCATCAGGTCCGTCTGGCCGGAGATGAAGGCCTGGATGACGGAATTGTAGTTGTCGAAACGCTTGATGTCGGCAGATTTGGGTGCCGCTTCCGTCAGCGAGGTGTCTTCCAGCGTGCCGCGATTGACGGCAATGCTCTTGTCGGCGAGGTCTTCCTTGTCTTTGACCTCCATGGCGGCCGGACCGATCACCGCGATGTAGTAAGGTGCGTAAGCTGCGGCAAAATCGATGACTTCCGCACGTTCCTTCGAGTAGCCGACGCTGACCAGCATATCGACACGCTTTTCGGTGAGGTAAGGAATGCGGTTCTGGCCGGTGATCGGCACGGGAACCAGCTTCACCTTCAGCGCATCGGCAATGTACTGCGCCACATCGATATCATAGCCCTTGAGGCTCATGTCGGCGCTGGCCGAGGAAAACGGCGGGAAATCGGCGAAGACGCCGACATTCAGCACGCCAGCCTTGGTGATATCGTCGATCGCATCTGCATGTGCGGCAGAGGCCAAGCCAAGTACGGCACCGCCCATCATCAACAGGGCAGCGACGGTGGATTTCATTGCGGTTTTGATGTTCATTTTTGTTCCCCTTTATCGGACATTGCTTTGGGTGATGCGGGCAATCCGGCCGCCAACCACCGACCTTTTCGGTCGACGGGAATGCAAAGTCAGCGCACCGCCGTTACATGCGGGCTGAAGACCATCAGGCTGAGGATTTCAAACAGCACCTGCGCGCCGGCATGGGCTGTATTTGCGGTCGCGTCATACTGCGGCGCGACTTCGACCACATCACCACCGACGATGTTGATACCCTTCAGCCCACGCAGCAGTTCCAAAACTTCGCGGGTGGTGAGACCGCCCACTTCCGGCGTGCCGGTACCCGGCGCAAAACTTGGATCCAGGCTGTCGATATCGAACGAAACATAGGTCGGGCCGTCGCCGACGATGGCCCTCGCCTTTTCGATGATCGCCGGCATGCCGAGACCGGTCACCTCTTCGGCGTGGATGACGGTCATGCCGGACTCGTAGGTGAATTCCCAGAGATATTCGGCCGATCCGCGGATACCGATCTGGATGGTCCGTGTCGGGTCGAGAACACCGTCGAGCACCGCCTGGCGGAACGGTCCGCCGTGATGGAACTTGGTATCTTCGAACGGCGCGCTGGTATCACAATGGGCGTCGATATGGATCATGCCCACGGGCGACGTTTTGCCGACCGCCTTCAGGATGGAATAGGTGATCGAGTGATCGCCGCCGACCGCAAGCGGTGTGACGCCGGCATCGACGATTTGGTTGAAGCGGCGCTCGATATCCTCGTGTGCCGTTTCCAGCCGGTAGCGGCTGCGCAGTGGCACGTCGCCGATATCGGCAACCTTCAGTTCATGCACAGGCGCGCAGCCCAGAACGTGATTGTAAGGCCCGATCCGGTCGATGGCCCGCAAGGCGCGCGGCCCGAAACGAGAGCCCGGCCGATTGGTCACGCCGAGGTCCATCGGCACGCCGGTGATTGCCACCTGTAGATCGCCGAAATCCGGCGCCTGTGCGGCCACCTCGCGGTAAGGTGCAGAGAGAAAGGTCGGCAGGCCCGAGAAAGGTGCCGCACGCGTGCCCTTGGAAAAGATCTTGTCGCCGACCTTGCTGAAGTCGGCATCGAAAATCTCGCCATTGCGGCTCTCACCGTATTTTGCCCGCAATGCCGCAAGCTTTTCCGCATCGAATGCCATGAAACCGTTCCCTGCTTTGGAGTGGCAACAGACGCCGCCACCTAGGCTGTTTTTGTGGCAGCTGTTTTCGCTGCCTTTATTGTGAGCATTAATCCGCAAGCCTCTTGGAAAATCAATTCACGATGTTATAGCATTCTATATGAGAAAAATTCACAACGATTGAGCCCCATGGCCAACCGCCTGCCACCGCTGAATCCCTTGCGCGCATTCGAGGCCGCCGCCCGCCGCGGTTCGATTTCGGCTGCCGCGCGCGAGCTCAATGTCACGCATGGCGCTATCTCGCATCAGATCAAGAGCCTCGAGGAAACACTGAAAACCACGCTCTTTGAACGTGGCGGCAAACGCCTGAAGCTCACCCCGCAAGGTGCGCTGCTCCTGCCTGCCGTCAGCCAGGCGTTCGACGGCATAGCGGCCGCGACCGCTCTGCTCGACCGCCCCTCGACGAGCGGCAATCTGCGCATCAGCTGCGTGCCGGCCCTGCTGGCACTGTGGCTGGTGCCGCGCATGGGATCCTTCACCGATCGCTACCCGGAAATCAGCCTGACACTGACCTCCAGCAATGACGCCGAGCTGATCTACTCGCCGGAAATCGATATCGCCATTCTTTATGGCGCCGGCGGCTGGCGCGATTGCTGGACACGGTTGTGGAGCACCTTCGATCTTTTTCCGGTCGTCAGCCCGACGCTGCTGAACACAAGACCTCTGCGCTCGGTGCGCGACCTGCAGGATCATGTGCTGCTGCATGGTGACGACGGCCGCGAATGGCGCAGTTGGCTGGCCGCCGCCGATCAGTTGGACATGCCGCATCCGCGCGAACATTTCATGGGTGATGCAAGGCTGTCGACCGAGGCTGCCCGCCATGGTCAGGGCGTGGCCCTTGGCGACAGCATCACCGCCTCCAGCCTGATTGCCGCCGGCGAACTGATCATTCCCTTCGATCTGGCGGTCCCCGCAGCCGACGCATTTTATGTCGCGGCCCGCAATGAAGTCCGCGGCGCACCGATCGCCAAGGTCTTCATCGACTGGCTTTTCGACACACTTGAAACAGAACGGGCCGTACAACCACGACCGATCGCCCGCCAGACCGCCCGCACCATCGTCCCGACACCACGCCGCCGCGCAACCAGCCCCCAGTCTGTTGACGACGGGGAATGACCGCATAAGGATCGAAACTATGCCTGCTGCTTCCTTTAACCCCCTCGTCTCTCAGCTTTCGCCTCCACCAGTGCCTTCGGTCTTTGCCTGGGGACGGGCTTATGGCGGGAAAAACGGCCCCTTGATCGACCTGTCGCAGGCCGTTCCCGGCTATCCGCCACATCCCGACATGCTGGCATGGCTTGCGGAGACTGCAGGGTCACGCACCTATGCCGGTTATGGTCCGATCGAAGGCGAGAGCGAATTGCGCACCGCCTATGCCACCGAACAGCAGGTGATCTATGGCGCCGAGGTCACGCTCGAAAACATCCACATCACCGCCGGCTGCAATCAGGCCTTCATCGCCGCAGCCATGACCCTTGCCGGCAGCGGCGACAGCATCGGCTTGACCGACCCCTTCTATTTCAACCAGGAAACGACGCTCGGCATGCTGGGCATTCGTCGCGAGCTTCTGCCGCTGGATCCGGCAACCGGCTTTGTGCCGACCATCGAAGCGGTAAAGGCTGTCCTGGCAAAGGGCGTGAAAGCGATAGCGCTTGTCTCGCCCAACAATCCCACCGGCGCGATCTATCCGGCAGATCTGCTGCGCGACATCTTCGAGGCCTGCCGCAGCGCCGGCGCCTTCCTCATTCTCGACGAGACCTATCGCGACTTCCTGCCCGGACACGAGCACCCGCACAACCTTCTGTCCATCCCCGGCTGGGAAGACAATCTGATCCTGCTCTATTCCTTCTCCAAGTCCTTCTGCATTCCCGGACATCGCCTCGGCGCCATCACCGCCGGCCCGCGCGCCGTGGCCGAAATCGCCAAGGTCATGGACAATCTGCAGATCTGCGCACCCCGTGCACCGCAGGCAGCCGTTGCCAAGGCTATTCCGGCGCTTCGCGATTGGCGCGCGGTCAACCGGGCGGAGATCCTCGCCCGTGCAGAAACGCTGAAGGGCGTGATGGCCGAGCTTCCGGCATGGAAGATGGATTCGCTCGGCGCCTATTTCGCCTTCATCCGCCATCCTTTCGAAGGACAGCCGTCGGCTCTGGTGGCGGAACAGCTGGCAAAGCGCGCCGGCATTCTTTGCATTCCCGGCGCCTATTTCGGCGAGGGTCAGCAGGCCTATCTGCGTTTCGCCTTTGCCAATGCCGATAGCGAAACGATCCGCGGCCTGACCTCCCGTCTCGCCAATTTCACCTTGGAGTGAGATTGAGGATGAGCAGACGGCAGATCGCGATTGTCGGCGGCGGACCGGCGGGCTTGATGGCAGCGGAAGCGCTGGCACGAACCGGCCACGCCGTGACCGTCTACGACGCCATGCCGACGGTCGCGCGCAAGTTTCTGCTCGCCGGCAAGTCCGGCCTCAACATCACCCATGCCGAAGACTATGCCCGCTTCGTCACGCGCTTCGGCAAGGCCAACGACTGGCTGCGAAACGCGCTGGACCTGATGACACCGGATGATATCCGAGCCTGGGCTGCAGCACTCGGCACGGAAACCTTCGTCGGCACCTCGGGGCGCGTCTTCCCGAAAGCCATGAAGGCATCCCCTCTCCTGCGCGCCTGGCTGAAGCGGCTCGAGGCACAAGGCGTTCGCATTCTCACCCGTCATCGCTGGACCGGCTTTGCCGGCAAGGGCCTGACATTCGAAACACCGGATGGCCCTGTGCAGATCGAGCCCGACGCGACGCTGTTTGCCCTCGGCGGCGCCAGCTGGCCGAAGCTGGGATCGGACGCGGCCTGGGTGGCACCCCTGCGCGCAGAAGGCGTTGCCATCCGCGATCTCCTGCCGGCAAACTGCGGCTTTGACTGCGATTTCAGCGCAATGTTCAACAGCCGATTTTCCGGCGTGCCGGTCAAATCCGTCAAGGCGACCTCGGCAGCCGGAACCACCCAGGGCGAATTCGTCATCAGCCGCGGCGGCATCGAGGGCAGCCTGATCTATGCCCATGCGGCTGCCCTGCGGGATGCGCTGATCGAAACCGGACAAGTCACTCTTTCACTCGACTTGGCACCCGGTCGCGACGAGGCCCGCCTTGCACGCGATCTTGCCCGGCAGGACACCAAGGCAAGTCTTTCGACGCGATTGAAAAAAGCAACCTGCCTCGACAGCGTGAAGGCGGCACTGCTGCGTGAGGTCGAACCCGATGCCAACCGGTTGCCGACGGAGGCCTTGGCAAGCCTGATCAAGTCCCTGCCGCTAAGGGTTACCCGGCCACGACCGATCGCCGAGGCGATCTCGTCTGCCGGCGGTGTGACCTTTGACGCCGTCGATCCGCATTTCATGCTGAAGACACGGCCCGGCACCTTTGTCGCCGGCGAGATGCTCGATTGGGAAGCGCCAACCGGCGGCTATCTGCTGACGGCCTGTTTTGCCACCGGCAAGGCAGCCGCCGAAGGCATCGCAACCTGGCTCGAGCCCAATTGAGCGTCGCTCGGCCTTACCGGGACGCCGACTTTGCGCTCGACCCCGGCTTGCGAAACTCGACCGTGGTCTTGGCCACTGGAAAACCGAATTTCGTCACCAGCGCGGTGTTCAACACCGTGCCGTCTTCGCGCAAGACCATCTTGTCGTAGAAATGCACCTTGTTCGCCTGCTTGGCGGAATCGAGATAGACCAGATAGTTGAACTTCGCGACCGGCCCATTAAGCGTCACTTTCGTCTCGCCGATCACATCCTCCCGGGTGCCGGAATAGGTCGCTGGACCTGTCTTGACGAACCGCCACGTCTTGCGATCTTTCGTGCCGTCATCGAAGACGAAATCCTCGCGCAGCGTCAAGGTCTTGCCATCCCACTTGCCGGTCAGATCGACGGTGAAGCTACGCTTGACGCCGTTGATCGCCCGGAACGATCCTACGGCCTCCGTGCGTCCGGTGAAATAGTCTTCGAACGTGAAGGCGTCCGCGGCATTGCCTGCGGACGACATCAAACTCAGCGCTAACCCGAACAGGGCAAATCCGACCTTGGACATTGAACGTCTCCATGACTGGTGCAGTGTGTATCCAGTACGCAGACGGCCATCGCCCGGTTTGTCGTGGCGCGATCAAAATATCATCGCGCCGACCGGTCACCTGTCAGGACGGCGGATTGTCGCGCTGATAGATCCAGTCGTGATCCGGGTGGTTCTCGAAGCGCCACTTGCGCAAGGGGCCAGCCATGACATTGAGATAGTACATCTCGTAGCCATAGGGCGCGCCGCAGGGGTGATGCCCCTTCGGCACCAGAACCACGTCGCCATCCGACACCGCCATGGTCTCGTCCAGCGAACCATCCTCGGTGAACACGCGCTGGAAGCCGAAGCCCTGCGCCGGGTTCAGCCGGTGATAATAGGTCTCCTCGAGATAAGTCATCTCGGGATAATTGTCCTCGTCATGGCGATGCGGCGGATAGGACGACCAGTTGCCCGACGGGGTAAAGACTTCGGTGACCAGCAGGCTGTCGGCAACGTCGCGGTCTTCCATGGCGATCGGATAGATATAGCGGGTATTGGCATCCTTGCCGCGCTGGACATAGGCAATGCCGTCCGGCCCGATCTGCTGGGCCTCACGTCCGGGCATGGCAGGTGCTGTGCAGACCGCGAGCACGCAGTCGGTGGTCGCCGTCGCCGACCATTCGGCGCCGGCCGGCACGTAGACGCAATGCGGCGGCTTCTTCTCAAAGACCGACATGCGGTCGCCAAGTTCGCCGAAACTCTTGCCGCCGCCGGACACCGTCGCCTTGCCCTCGACAAGCACGAGAATGACCTCCGTCTCGCCGGTCCTCTCGGTAGCGCTTTCACCGGGCTTCAGGTGATAGAGCCCGAAGCCGACATAGCCCCAATTGGCGCTCGCCGGCGTGATGTCGTGGACTTTACCGGTCTTGGCCACCGGCTTGCGGAGCAGATCCGTCATCGTCATCTCCCTCGTCTTCCTGTCGAGCCTTGGCAGCCTCCTCAGCCGCCTTGGCTTTCGCAATTGTGTGGCCGTACATGAACAGCAATTCGTAGGCCGCGTAGGCGGACGCGCCGAAAAACACGACGGCCCAGCCCATGGCATTGTTGTAAAGCTCGACACCGCCCCAGGCTGCCGGCAGAAGAACGGTCAGAATGCGCCGCCAGAGAGGCTTGAAAAACGGATGCTTCGGGTCGAGAATCTGCACGGCGGCTCCTGGAGGTCGCGGAAAACTGATCTGCAGTAGTCCGCAAACCTGCACTGTGTCAAAGGCGAAGGCAGTCCATCGGCACCGCCTTCGTCGATAGCGTCGGTCAGTTCAGGCCGGCATCCTTGGCCATTGCCTTCAGCGAATTCAGGCCAAGGCTCTGGTATTCGAACGGATTGCGGACATCCGGGTCCTGTTCCGCCTCGATGACGATCCAGCCCTGATAGCCGTTTTCAGCTGCCAGCTTGAGGACCGGCGGAAAATCGACCCCGCCTTCGCTGTCGCCGGGAACCGTGAACACGCCACGGCGCACACCTTCGAGGAAGGAGAGGTTTTCGTCGCGAACCTGCTTTGCGATGACCGGACGGACATTTTTTGCGTGGATATGACCGACGCGGCCCATGTATTTATTGGCCAGCTCCTCCGGATTGCCGCCGCCGAACAGGCAATGGCCGGTATCGAGCAGCAGTTTCGCATGCGGACCGGTATGGGCCATCAGCTTGTCGATCTCTTCGGGGCTTTCGACGATCGTGCCCATGTGGTGATGGTAGACCAGTGTTATGCCCTGGGCTGCCGCAAAGTCGGCCAGCGCCTCGACACCGGCGCCGAAAGCCTTCCAGTCGGCGTCTGCGAGCTTCGGGCGATCATTCACCGCCGTATCGTCGGCACCGTGAATGGCATTCGAGGTTTCGCAGACAATGATCACCTTCGAACCCATGGCCTTGAGCAGATCGAGCGCCGGCTGCATCGCGGCCTTCTCGTCCTCGATCGAATGTGTCAGCAGGTTGAGCGAATGCCAGCCGGAGACGTAGCGCAGGCCGCGTGGCTCGAGAACAGCCTTGAGGCCATCGGGATCCTGCGGAAACTTGTGGCCCTTCTCGATGCCGTCGAAACCGATCTTGGCGGTCTCGTCCAGGCATTGGTCGAGGCTGATATGGGCGCCGAGCGAGCGATCATCGTCATTCGTCCAGGCAATCGGATTGGTACCAAACAGGATCATGATCAGGTTCTTTCCTTGAGCGCGGTTTCATAGGCAGCGCGCGCCGTGTTGACTTCCGGACGGACCGAGACTTCCGGCACCGCAACGTCCCACCAGTAACCGCCGGCATCAGGCGTCGGATAAGGATCGGTGTCGATGACGATCACCGTTGTGGCCGTGCTTTCGCGCGCTGCATCGAGCGCCTTTTCCAGCTCCGCGATCGACGCGACCTTGTGCGACACGGCCCCCATCGACGCCGCATGGGCGGCAAAATCGATACTGATCGGGTTGACGTTGCTATGGGCGTAGAGATTGTTGAACTCCGCGCCGCCGGTGCCCATCTGCAGCCGGTTGATGCAGCCGTAGCCGCGGTTGTCGGTGATCACCAGGGTGATCTTCAACCCCATGCCGACGGCCGTCGCCAGTTCCGAATTCATCATCATATAGGAGCCGTCGCCGACCATGACGATCACGTCACGATCCGGCTCGGCCATCTTGATGCCGAGGCCACCGGCCACTTCATAGCCCATGCAGGAGAAGCCGTATTCCATGTGATAGGACAGCGGCAGCTTGGCCTTCCACAGCTGGTGCAATTCGCCCGGCATCGTGCCGGCCGCGCACATCACGACCGTGTTGTCGCGCGAGGCGCGCTGCACCGCACCGATCACCTGCATGTCGGTCGACAGCGCATTGCCCTCGGTCGGCGCAGCGGTCACCGCATCGGCCTTGGCAAACCAGCTATCCTTCAGGCTGCTGTCCGGCGCACCAAAGCGATGATCGCCGAGCGCCTTGCTCAGCTTCTCGAGCCCGACCTTGGCATCGGCGGTCAACGGGATCGCCTCATGCTTGGCGCTGTCATAGGGCTGCACATTGAGGGCGAGAATCTTGCGCGCCGGGTTCTTGAACAGCGCCCAGGAGCCGGTGGTGAAATCCTGGAAGCGCGTGCCGATGCCGATGACCAGATCGGCATTTTCCGAAACCGCATTGGCGCTCTCGGCACCGGTGACGCCAACCGGGCCGAAGTTGAGGCCGTGATCCCAGGCCAGTGCCGACTTGCCGGCCTGCGTCTCGACGACAGGGATCTGGTGCTTGTCGACAAACGCCTTCAGCGTCTCGGTCGCGCCGGAAAAATGTACGCCGCCGCCAGCGACGATGACCGGGTTCTTCGCCGCCTTCAGGGCAGCAATAGCCGCCTCGAATTCCTGCGCATCCGGCTCCGGACGGCGCTGGTGCCAGACCTTTTTGGCAAAGAAGCTTTCCGGATAGTCATAGGCTTCCGCCTGCACGTCCTGGCAGAAGGCAAGCGTGACAGGACCGCAATCGGCCGGATCGGTCATGGTGCGCAGCGCACGCGGCAGGGCCGTCAGCAACTGTTCGGGACGCATGATCCGGTCGAAATAGCGGCTGACCGGCTTGAAGCAGTCATTGGCCGAGATTGTGCCATCGCCGAAATCCTCGATCTGCTGCAAAACCGGATCGGGGCCGCGATTGGCAAAGACATCGCCAGGTATGAACAGAACCGGCAGCCGGTTGACATGAGCGAGCGCCGCCGCCGTCACCATGTTCAACGCGCCCGGACCGATCGATGAGGTCACCGCCATCGCCCTGCGGCGGCCGATCTGCTTCGAATAGGCGATCGCGGCATGGGCCATCGACTGCTCGTTCTGGCCGCGATAGGTCTGCAGTTCATCGCGAATGCCATGCAGCGCCTCGCCGATGCCCGCGACATTACCGTGACCGAAGATCGCCCAGACGCCGGCGATATAGGTTTCACCATGCTCGTTGTATTGGTTGGCGAGGTAACGCACCAGCGCCTGCGCCGCCGTCAGTCTTATCGTCTTCATGCCTTCTCTCCCTTGGCGGCGCCGGCCCTTGCACGAGCCTTGTCCCAGATCTCGCACAGACTGCGATAGCGCTTCACCATATCCTCCACGGCGTCCTGGTCACTGATCGCGCCGGACAACCACTTCCGTGCCGCATCGCCGAAGATCGTCCGGCCGACGGCAAAACCCTTGACCAGATCGAAGCCGGCCGCCAGCGCAAAACTCTCCTCCAGCTCCGCCTGCGGCGCATCGAGACCAAGAACGACGATGCCGCGCGTATAGGCATCGTTGCGCTCAATCGCGGCACAGGCATTGGCCCAGGAGGCCTGGGTCTTCATCGGCTCAAGCTTCCACCAGTCCGGATAGACGCCGATTGCATAGAAACGCTCGATGATCTTGGCAGCCGTGTGGTCATCGACCGGCCCGACCTTTGACGGAATGATCTCGAGCAGGAATTCCAGATTATTGCGCCGCGCCGTATGGAAGAGACGGACGACCGTCTCTTCCTGGTCGGCGCGCATCTCGGCCGTATCGTCGGGATGGTAGAAACACAGCACCTTGACGACGTTTTCGACTGGCCATTCGTTGAGCCCACCAAAATCCGGGCCGATCTCCTGCTCCAGCGTCAAGGGGCGCGAACCCGGCCATTCGACCGGACGTCCGATCCACAGTCCTGTGCCACTCGCAGCGTAAAGTGCATCGCGCCCGACACGGCTGTCGCAGAGAATGCCATAGCCGGCCTGCCCGTCCGCGACGCTGAGCGCGGCTTTCAGGCAGAGTTTCTTGAAGTCACCGATACGGCTGTCGGAAACGCCAGCCTCCCTGGCCATGGCTTCGAGCTGCATGCGATGATCAAAGGCAAAGACCCGCATCTTCGACCAGTCACCCTTGCGATTGGTCGACCAATGCACCTGTTCCAGTGCCTTGTCCTTGCGCAGCGCCTTGTTCTTGATGCCGGTCCTGAAGAAATACTGCAGCTCTTCCCAGCTCGGATAGGCCGGCGTGCAGCCGTGGCGCGACACGGCGAAGGCGCCACAGGCATTGGCGAATTTCAGCGAAGTCGGCCAGTCTTCACCGGTCAGCCAGCCCTTCAGCAGGCCGGACATAAAACCGTCGCCGGCGCCGAGCACGTTGAAGACCTCGATCGGGAACCCCTCCCCGGTCTGCCCCTCGTCGAGACTATCGGGGATAGCATCCTCGAACACGACGGCACCCATCGGTCCACGCTTGCAGACCAGGGTCGCGGGCGAGACCTGGCGAACAGCCCTCAGCGCCTCGATCGTATCAGTCGAGCCGCCTGCAATGTGAAACTCCTCTTCCGTGCCGACGATCAGGTTGAACAGATGCAGGGTCGACTGCAGCTTGGCCGTGACCTTGGCGGATTCGACAAAACGGCTCTCGCCGTCGCCATGACCTGCCAAGCCCCAGAGATTGGGGCGATAATCGATGTCGAGCGCCGTCAGCCCACCGTGCTGGCGCGAAATCTCCAGCGCTTTCAGCACCGCCTGCTCGGTGCGCGGATTGGACAGATGCGTGCCGGTGACACAGACGCAGCGCGCCTCGGAGACGAAATCGACATCGATATCGTCCTCGCAGAGCGCCATGTCGGCACAGTTTTCGCGGTAGAAGATCAGCGGGAATTGGTGTTCGTCGCGGATGCCAAGCAGTACCAGCGCCGTCAGTCGCTCAGGGTCCGTCACGACCCCGCGCACATCGACCCCTTCGCGCACCAGTTGCTCGCGAATGAAGCGCCCCATATGTTCATTGCCGACCCGGGTGATCAGGCCCGACTTCAACCCCAGCCGCGCCGTGCCCGCCGCAATATTGGTCGGCGAACCGCCGATATACTTGTTGAACGAGGCCATGTCCTCCAGCCGACCGCCGACCTGGGCGCCGTACAAGTCCACGGATGATCGGCCGATCGTGATCAGATCGAGTGATGCCACGTTGAAACCTCCCTGACGGTCGCGAAGTCTCAAAGCCTCGCCTGCCGCTGTCGATCGCGTTCAAATGGAACGCCGATCAAAATCCTCTTCCGAAATGGACTATAAATTCTATTTTTAGTCCTTTCAACACAAATATTCAGCCATCTTGTCGCGCCGTTCCGACAGCAACGGACAGCGTGATCGCCAGACACAGCGTGGCAGACAGCGACCGGAAGGCGCCGAAATCGACCTCGGAAACCGAGAGCGCAATCGCATCGAACCGGCGCAGAGGACTGACCGCCGTGTCCGTGACCGCAACCACCGGAATGCCGCGCGCGGAAACCTGCTCGACCAGATCGATCGTCTCGGCCGAATAGGGGGCAAAGGTGATCGCCAGCAGCGCATCACCCTCCCGGATCGCGTGATGGTTTTCCAGCCGCCCGACCACGCTGTGCAACATCGCAGGAACCCCCATCTTTTCGAAGGCGTAGGCCATGTAGCTTGCCACGGGGAAGGATCGCCGAAGACCGACGATATGGATCATATGCGCGGAGGAAAGCGTTGCGACAGCCTTGTCCAGGGCCTGCGGATCAACGGTTTTCAGCAGATTTTCCAGCGACAGCCGGCCCGCCTCGACAAATTCGCCGAGCAGTGCCGAGGGGCTGCCTTCGGCTTTTTCGCGCAGGTGATCGAGCCGCGTCGAATAGTCCGGCCACCCGCCGACAAAGCTGTCGCGAAACAGCCGCTGCATCTCTGAAAAACCGGAAAAACCCATGATCTGGCAGAACCGCATGAAGGCCGAGGGCTGCACGCCTGCCCCGTCCGCCATCTCGGCGACGGTGGACACAGCGATGCGATCCTGATTGGCCGCGACATAATCTGCGCATTGCCGAAGCCGTTTCGGCAGGCTGCCGGAGACCTCCAGCAACCGCTCCTCGAACGCCTTCACCGTTGCCGGCCCGCCGATCTCTTCCATTCACTTCCTTTCCACGAACCACGCTTGACACAAACCGTATCACAATCTAGCAAAATAGAACGTATATTCCAAATACGGATCCGGGATAGTCATCGAGGAGATGAGCGTCGGGACCAGCCAAGAGGATGGCCCCTGCCGAAAACCGGGTCCGATGCAACAACGAGGCCGCCGCCGATGGAACTCGGCAAAGCGAGCATGGGAGGAAATGACATGGTCACGAGATTGGCCCTTCTGGGCGCCGGGCGTATCGGCAAGGTACATGCGAAAGCCATCGCCGAAGACAAGCGCGCCAAGCTGGTTGCCGTTGCCGACGCCTTTGCCGATGCCGCCAATGCCATTGCGGCCCAGACCGGCTGCGCGGTGAAGACGATCGACGAGATCGAGGCGGACAAGGACATTGACGCGGTCATCATCTGCACGCCGACCAACACCCATGCCGACCTGATCGAGCGTTTCGCCAAGGCCGGCAAGGCGATCTTCTGCGAAAAGCCGATTGATCTCGACGTTGCACGCGCCAAGGCCTGCCTTGAAACCGTGCGTGCTGTCGGCGGTAAGGTCATGCTCGGCTTCAACCGCCGCTTCGACCCGCATTTCCAGGCCGTGCGCCGGGAGATCGACAAGGGCTCGATCGGCAAGGTCGAGATGGTGACGATCACTAGCCGCGACCCGGGTGCGCCACCCGCCGAATACATCAAGGTCTCCGGCGGCATCTTCCGCGACATGACCATCCATGACTTCGACATGGCCCGCTTCCTGCTCGGCGAGGAAATCGAGACGGTCCAGGCCTCGGCCTCCGTGCTCGTCGACCCGAAGATCGGCGAACTCGGCGACTATGACAGCGCATCGCTGATCCTGACGACGAAGAGCGGCCGCCAGGCGATCATCTCGAATTCGCGCCGTGCTTCCTACGGCTACGACCAGCGCATCGAAGTACACGGCTCGCTCGGCTCGGTCTCGGCCGAAAACCAGCGCCCGGTCTCGATCGAAGTCGCCAACAAGAACGGTTACACCCGCCCGCCGCTGCACGATTTCTTCATGACCCGCTACACGGCGGCCTATGCCGCTGAGATCTCGGCCTTCATCGACAGCCTCGAACAGGGAACGCCGATGGCGCCATCAGCCGAAGACGGCCTGATCGCATTGGCGCTCGCCGACGCAGCCATCAAGGCCGCCAAGGAAAAGACGGCAATCATGGTCGCCTACTGATCTCGAACATCCGCAAATCTGGTGCGGACATTTCGACCGCCCCAAACAGAAACGCCGCCCGAACCTCCTCGGGCGGCGTTTTTGTCATCGGTAGGATCTCATGCAATCAGACAGCCAGTTCGCGGCGTTCGACTTCCGTGATCATGGCAAGATCGAGGATTTTCTGCAGATTGGCGGCATGACGGAAGCCCGGTTCCTGCAGCGTGTTGCCCGACCGGATTGCCGCGATGAACTTCTGGTAGTTCGTCTCGACCGGATCGACCTCGATCTCGCGCCAGAGCGCCGTTTCCACATCCTCGTTCAGGCAGGCGCGAAGCGATGAATCCTCCAGCGTGTGGATCACTTCGAGCGCACCCTTGTCGCCATGCACGCGCAATCTGAGCTCATTCAGATGCCCGGTCGCCCAACGGCTCGCATGGATGACCCCCATGGCGCCATTGGTAAACTCGGTCGTCATGGTGAAGCTGTCATTGGCGTCCAGATCATATTCGCCAATCTTGTTGCCCGGTGCCTTTTCGAAGGTTTTCAGCCGCGCGAAGATATGATCGATATCCGTCGCCGCGCCATAGCCGGCAAAATCCAGGATATGAATGCCGACATCGCCCAGTACACCATTCGAACCGTGCTTGGTCGACAGGCGCCACAGCCACTGGCTCTCCGTCGCCCAGTCACCCCAGGCCTTGGACACCAGCCAGCTTTGCAGATAAGACGCTTCGATATGGCGCACGCGGCCAATATCTCCGCCGATCACCATCTGCCGTGCCTTCTGCACCTCCGCCACATTGCGGTAAGTCAGGTTGACCATGTTGACGAGCCCGGAGGCTTCCGCCACCGTCGCCATTTCATCAGCCTTCGCATAGCTTTCCGCCAATGGCTTTTCGCACATCACATGCTTGCCCGCCGCCAGAAGCTGCAGCGTTGTCGGATAATGGATGCGGTCTGGTGTTACATTGGTGACGGCATCGAACTCGCCCCAGGCGATAGCTTCGTCCAGGGAGGTGAATGTATTGGGAATGCCGTGACGTGTCGCAAAGGCACGCACCGTGGCGATGTCGACGTCGACTGCGGCGACGACTTGCACGTCGCTGATCGTCGAAAAATGCATCACATGGTTGTTGGCCATGCCGCCAGTGCCAAGCACCAGAAGACGGATCGGCTTCATCATTTGTAACCTTCCTCACCGGCCTGATGCAGACGGGGCCCGCGTTCGGTGATCGGCTCCAGCGCATGTTCAACCGGCACGTTCGGCGCATCATGCACAGCGCCGTAACTTGGCATCGGATTATAGGCCCACTTCACCCCGTTGCGGATGACCTGCTGCACATTGGCGTCATGATAGGTGGGATAGGTCTCGTGACCGGGGCGGAAGTAGAAGATATTGCCGGCGCCACGCCGCCAGGTCAGGCCTGAGCGGAAGACTTCGCCACCCGCGAACCAGGAGATGAACACGGTTTCCAGCGGTTCGGGAACGGAAAAGAACTCGCCATACATCTCCTCATTCTCAAGCACGAAATTTTCCGGAATACCGGCGGCGATCGGATGCCCGGGATTGACCGTCCACAGCCGCTCGCGCTCACCGGCCTCGCGCCATTTCAACGCGCAGGGCGTGCCCATAAGCCGCTTGAACGGCTTGGAAAAATGTCCCGAATGCAGGACAAGCAGACCCATGCCCTCCCAAACGCGCTTGGCCACACGCTCGACGATGTCGTCGGAGACGTCACCATGGGCCTTGTGACCCCACCAGACCAGCACGTCGGTCTCCGCCAGCCGCTCGGCCGAAAGTCCGTGCTCCGGTTCCTGCAACGTCGCGGTCGTCGCCTCGATATCGCCATCGACATTGAGACTAGCGGCAATCGTCGCATGCATCCCATCGGGATAAATGCCACGAACGACGGCGTTTTCCCTTTCGTGGATATTCTCTCCCCAGACAACTGTTCTGATAGGCACCTAACATTCTCCTCTTTTCGGCATGCCGCAAATCTGCGGCATCTGACGATTCTACCAATGTTCCACCCGGACAACAGGTCCATTCACGTTAAGAATTGAAACCGCTTTGGATGTCGGCAACCTGCCAAATCGATCGATATCTGTCAAAAGAAGAACCTCGTAATTTTGACTTTATCACGACAAAAAACATAAAAGCTGCATTGCAGTAAAAATTGATGCCAGCAAAATTTGAAAGCGTTTTCGGTCAGTCTTTTTCCTTGCTCCCCGGTCAAAATCTTGCAAATCATGCATCGGCAACCGTCCAGATCAAACGATGAAAGAGGCGATGAAGCTCAAGGAATTTGCCCTCAGGATCGGCCTGTCCCCGACCACTGTCAGCCGCGCCTTGGGCGGCTATGCCGAGGTGAGCGAAGTGACGCGTGCGCGGGTGCTGGAGGAGGCCAACCGTCTGGGGTATCGACCGAACATCAACGCCGTGCGGTTGGCGACCGGCAGGGCCGGCGCAATCGGTGTGGTGATGAGCCGGGCCGGAGAATATCAGTTCTCCGAATTCATGAGCGGGATGGCAGAGCGACTGGGTCGCGAAGACATCGATATTCTCGTCACGCCCATGGCCGAAGAGGATCCCCGCGACGAACTTCAGATATACAGGAGGCTGGCCGAAAGCCGCAGGGTCGACGCCATCGTCATTCACTCTCCCCGACCGAATGACCCCCGCATCGCCCTGCTCCACCAGTTGAAGATGCCCTTCATCGTGCATGGCCGGTCTGAAACGGAAGTCCCGCATGGCTGGCTCGACATCGACAACGAGGGTGCTATTCGCCGCAGCACAGAGCATTTGCTCGACCTCGGCCACAGGCGCATCGCGCTTATCAACGGCCTGGAGGGCCTGACCTTCACCACCCATCGCGATCTCGGTTATCGATCGGCGCTGCAGGCACGGGACATCCCATACGACGCCGGCATTGTCGGCCATGGTAATTTTACCGACGAGGTCGGATTCCGCCTTGCCCGCGCGTCGCTGGAACAGCACCCGCGACCGACGGCAATGGTCGCCGGCTCGATGATGACAGCTCTGGGCGTCTACCGGGCTGCGCGCGCGATGAACCTGGCTGTAGGCAAGGATCTGTCGGTGATCGCGCATGACGACGTCTTTCCCTATCTGACCGCAGATAACATGGCACCATCCCTTTCGACGACACGGTCGTCGATCCGCTCAGCCGGCGCCCGCATCGCCGACCTGCTGCTACACATCCTGTCCGGCGGCGACCCGATCGAGATCCGGGAGTTGTGGCCGGTCGAACTGATCCTCAGAGACTCCACCAAGCCGGTACCACGAGATATGTCTGCATGATCACCAACGCGACGGCCAAGACCATCATCGTCATCGGACACATCAACCACGACCGGATCTGGCATCTGACCGAGCCGCTGCGGGCCGGCGGGCGCATCGCGTGGCGCGCGCGCGAAGCGAGGCTTGGCGGCGGCGGCTATTTTACCGCCCGGCGACTGCTGGATTTTGGTCACCGTGTCCGGATCCTGTCCAATCTCATGGCCGACGACGCGGGCAGAAAGGCAATGATTTCGCTGGCGGATGCGGGTTTCGACACGAGCCTGATTACCGAGCGCGAAGGCGAAACGGATTTTGCCGATATCCTGCTCGATCCCACGGGTGAACGTACCATCCTCTCCAATGAGCGGCGCCTTGCCCGGACCTTCGCGCTGGCCGGGCCCGCCACAGCCGATGCATTCTACATCAACGGCCCGCATCTTTCCGACACAGTCCGCCAGTCTCTCGATGCCTCGCCTCTGGTCGTCTCGCAACTGCCACTGCGCGACGGCGAACCGCGTGCCGCCGATGTCATCGTTGGCTCCAAGGCGGATATGCCGGGCAAAGCCCTGAGCGTGATCTGGGAGGAGGCAAAGGCCCTTGCCGGGGTGCGGCTTCGCCATCTGGTCATGACCGACGGGCCCAACCCCACCTCGATCTTTGACGGCGAGGTGGAGCAGCGCATTCCGGTGCCCTTGCATGTCAGCGTGAGAGACACGATCGGCGCTGGAGACACGTTTAGCGGCGCCTTGATCGATGGTCTCCTCAAAGGCAGGGAAATCACGTCAGCGACCCAGGATGCCAGCCGTTCCACCGCAGAATGGCTCTTGCAGCGTGAGGCGATGTTCACAGAAATTTCAAATCAATAGCAGGATTATTTGCGCCCAATTCGGGAACCTCCAAGCCAACTCGCGAGTTCGTGGGATCGATATGGAGGATTGCATGACCGAAGCCGATTTCACCTGGGCCACACCCGTCGAACTGGAACTGCATAGCGGCCTGACGAGACGCTTTACAAATGCGTATGACGCCCTCGATTTTCTCGAGGCGGAGTGGCCGACGCGCCGGGGCCTTGCCTATCAGCACGCTGTGCTGCTGTGCCGCAACACGTTACGCAGCCCGCAAACGACAGAATTGGCGCGGGCGGCTTTCATTGCCGCCGCCACCGAAGCCGGAATGCCGCAATGCACCGACCCATCGCGTCTGGTCAGCTTCCGTCCGGGCAAGAAGGCTGTTGCTTAGGCCGTGTGTGCCGGGAGAACGCTCGCCTCCCGGCACCTTTTATCCCTTGATACGAACCATCGCCGGATCGAACATGGGGCCAAGATGCAGTTGCGCCGGAACCTTTTCCAGGGCGACCACGAGTTCATAGCGCGCGCCCGTCAGGTAGTTGTCCGAGACACCCTCTAAATTGCGCACATAGCCATAGCCAATCGCCTTGCCGAGCGTATAGCCGTAGCCGCCGCTGGTCAGGTAACCCACGGGTTCGCCGTTGCGCAAAATGGTCTCGCGTCCGAGCAGAACAACGTCCGGTCCGGCGGTAAAACCGATCAGGCGCTTTTTGAGCGGCTGGTCCGCAACCGCTGACAAGGCCGATCGTCCGATGAAGTCGGCATGACCTTTGACGGCAAAGCCAAGCCCGGCTTCGAACGGCGTATCGTTGGGTGTGATATCGGAGCCCCAGGCGCGATATCCTTTTTCCAGCCGCAGGGATTCCAGCGCACGGTAACCCACAGGTTTCACCCCATGCGCAGCGTCTGCTGCCATCAGCGCATCAAAAACCTCGCCGATCGCCGCGATCGGCACATGCAACTCCCAGCCAAGTTCGCCGACATAAGTGATGCGCAAGGCGCGGACACGGCTGCCGGCGATGTCGATTTCACGGACGTGCCCGAATGGAAACGCCGCATTGGTGACATCGGCCTTGGTGACGGCTGAGAGCACGTCGCGTGCCCGTGGCCCCATCAGGGACAGCGTGCCCCATTCCTCGGTGACGTCCGTGAAGCTTACTTTTGAACCCGCGGGAATATGATCCGCAATCCAGCCGAAATCATGGGTACGGAAGCCGGTGCCCGTAACCACATAGAACGTGTCTTCCGCGATGCGGGCGGCGGTCAAGTCCGCCTCGATGCCACCGCGTGTGTTGAGCAACTGTGTATAGGTCAGCCGCCCGACCGGTTTCGTCACGTCGTTGGCGCAGATCAGATCGAGCACCTTGGCCGCATCCGGTCCGCGCATCTCGTATTTGGCAAACGAGGACTGGTCGAATATGCCGACAGCCTCGCGCACATGATGATGCTCCTGGTCGACCGCGTCGAACCAGTTCTGTCGGCCCATGGAATAGACGTCCTTGCCCTCGACGCCGGGCGGAGCAAACCAGTTTGGCCGCTCCCAGCCGAGTTTGGAGCCGAAGACGGCACCCTGTCCCTTCAGCCGATCATAGAGCGGCGAAACAAGCCTTGGCCGGCCGCTCTGGTATTCCTCATGCGGAAAGCCGATCGTGTAGTGCTTGCCATAGGCCTCCAGCGTGCGATCGAGCACCCATTGCCGATCCCGGTGCATGCCGGCAAAACGACGGATATCGACCACCCAGAGATCGAGCGGCGCCTCGCCGTCAATGACCCATTGCGCCAGCACCCAGCCGGCCCCGCCGCCCGACGCAATGCCGAAAGCGTTGAATCCGGCCCCGACGAACATGTTCTTACACTCCGGCGCCACTCCGAGAATGAAATTGCCATCGGGCGTGAAGCTCTCCGGGCCGTTGATCATCTGCTTGACGCCGGCGTGCTCCAGCGCCGGAATGCGCTCGATCGCCTGCACCATATGTTGCTCGAAATGATCGAAATCGTCGTCGAACAGCCGGAACGCCCATTCGTCCGGCACGTCGCCCGTCGTCCAGGCTTGCGGGTTCGGCTCGTAGCCACCCATCACCAGGCCACCAACCTCCTCCTTGAAATAGGTCAATCGGTCCGGATCACGGATCGTCGGCGCATCGGTTGAAAGACCATCCAGCTTTTCGGTGATGATATACTGATGCTTCACCGGCTGCAGCGGCACGTTGATGCCGGCCATCGCACCCACCTGGCGCGCCCATTGGCCCGCACAATTGACCACCTTTTCGCAGGCAATGTCGCCAAGCGTGGTCTTGACCTTGAGGATACGGCCATCCTTCATCTCGAAACCGGTGACCCGGACATTCTCGACGATCTTTGCGCCATGCATGCGCGCGCCCTTGGCAAGCGACTGCGTAATGTCGGAAGGGCTCGCCTGGCCGTCGGTCGGCAGCCAGCTCGCGCCGACCAGATCGTCGACATTCATCAGCGGCCACATCCGCTTCACTTCGTCCGGCGAAACGAGATGCATCTCCATGCCGAAACTGCCGGCGGTCGTTGCCAGACGCCGGAACTCCGTCCACCGGTCCTGATTGGTCGCAAGCCGCAGGCAGCCGGTCATCTTCCAGCCGGTGGCAAGGCCCGTCTCGGCCTCGAGCCCCTTATAGAGATCGACGGAATATTTGAGTACCCGGGTGATCGAGGCCGACGAGCGCAACTGGCCGACCAGGCCTGCCGCATGCCAGGTCGAGCCTGATGTCAGCGTGCCTTGTTCCAGCAGGATGACATCGGCCTTGTGGTCGCGTGCCAGGTGATAGGCCGTCGAGCAGCCGATGATGCCGCCGCCGATGACGACGATCTGGGCATGGGAAGGAAGCGTGGTCATGCGGATGTCTTTCCATGGAGGGATCGGTAGCGATCGAGCGCTACCTCAAGGCGGAGAAGGTTTTCAGCGGTGTAGGTGACGTAGTCGGCACCGGGTGCGTTCAAATGAAGCTCGGACACCATGCTCCACATGGCTTCACGCAGCAGGGACGTACATTGCATGGCGGTAAACGCCTTGAGAAAGGCGTAATCCGGCGTCCGGCCCAGATAGTGGCCAAGAAAGTCGACGCTCGCCGGATCGGAAAAGCCGGCATTCGAGGTCGCACCGGCAAGATCGAACATCGCCGTCGAGTAGCCGGCATATTCGAAATCGATCAGCCAGAGCCTTTCGCCATCGTCGAGAATATTGGCAGGCAGGAGATCGTTGTGACCGAAGATGATCGGCAGCGGCACCTGAGCCCGCTCAAGTTCCTCGGCAAGCGCCAGATAGTCCGGAAGCTGTGGCACCATCCGGCTTTTGCCAGCGGCAAGGGTCAGCGCGTAGTCGCGCACCACATGGAATGGCCAGAACAGATAGGCGGTGCCGCTGACATATCGGGCCATGGTTTCATGGAAGCGCTTCAACAGCCGGGCAACAGCATCGGCATTGGTCACAACGTCTTCGGCGCCATAGGTCTTGGCACCGAGAAATTCCGTCACCATCACGCCGGGCTCGGCGTAACGGATTTCCGGCCCGAAACCCGCGGCATGGGCACTGCGCGCCACCATCAGCTCTCGCTGCCGCGAGACGTGATGGAACGGATAATCCACCCCGAAACGCACCACATGCCGACCGGCCGCGTCCGTTACGACATAACTTTCATTGCTGATGCCGCCCTTGAGAAGAGCAATCTCGATGGGACCTTTCCAGCACGGCAACAGTGGAATCCGGTCCCTGTTGACAAAAGTGACGCTGCCTTGGCTTGTGGTAATGTCCGTCACGCTCATTGGCGAGACGCCTTGTTCGCATACAGCACGCCAAACCTCCCAGCGGCTCCAACGGATCTAAAGCAGCCTCTGGGTCCGTTCCCATCTGTTTTTGTTGGAACCCGGAGAATGCCGAAGCTTTGTCCAGCCGGAACGGGCTGTCAATCGGCAATGTGGTAAATTGTGACTATTTGACCGATCTTGTGACTTTACTTTTGACGCTACGGATTGCATCGCTAGCGCAGGGACATCAACGAGACTTCACCGCATGGCGGAATCGAAACGACATCGCGACATACTGAACCTTCTGCAACAGAACGGCACACTTTCGATTACCGAGTTGGCGGGCTATCTCGGCGTGTCGCTTGAAACCGTCCGCCGTGACTTGCGCCCACTTGCCGACAGCCATGCCATCGTGCGGATGCACGGTGCCGTCGCCTTGCCCTCGATCGTCGGCGAGGCACCTTTTGAACGACGCCTGCGCGACAACCCCGAGGCAAAGAAAGCCATTGCCAGGGAACTCGTATCTACCATCCGCGACGGCGATTCCGTCATGCTCGACACAGGAACAACGACGAGTATTCTGGCACGCGAACTGCTGGGGCATCGCCGACTGACGGTCATTACCAACTCGTCCGACATCGCCAGAACATTGGCAACCAGCAATGAGAACCGTGTCTACATGGCAGGCGGCGAACTGCGCCCGGACAACGGCGCCGCCTTTGGTTCCACCGCGATCGACTTCATCAGCCGTTTCCACGTCCTGCATGCGATAATCTCGGTGGGCGCAGTCAGCGCCCATTTGGGCATTCTGGACTTCGACTTCGAGGAAGCCGAATTCGCCCGCATCCTGCTGACCCGCGGCGAAAGGCGGGTCGCCGTCACCGACCAGAGCAAGTTCGGCCGCAGTGGCCTGGTCAAGGTCTGCGACTTCAGCGACCTGACCCATCTCGTCACCGACGGTCCGCCGCCAACCGATATCGCGAACGCACTGGAAGCCGCCGGGGTAACCTGCTTGATTGCGTCGTCGGTGTAGCGGCGACAACGGCAGCCAAAGGCGAACAACGATGCTTGGGAAAACCCCGCCCAACCGTTGCATTGCGGTGGTGCAGGTGGCAGGGATATGATGAGATCCTTGCAAGTGTTGCCCTCTGCGGCATGATCGCGCGGAAGGCAGTTGGTATTGGGTATGATGCCGGACGAATTGATAGGTCAGATCTTGCGTTTGCCGCGCTGGCTGAAGCGCTCGCTCGCGCTTGTGGTCGACATGGTGCTCTGCGCACTGACGGTTTGGTTTGCTTTCTGCTTTCGCCTGGACCAATGGGTGGTGCTGTCAGGCATCCAATGGCTGACCATCCCGGTTTCGATCGCCATCGCCATCCCGATCTTCATAAGGCTTGGACTTTATCGCGCGATTTTCCGTTTCATCGGCTGGGCGGCCTTTCTGTCGATCCTGAAAGCGATTTCGCTGTATGGCCTGATCTACATGACCATCTTCACGATGATCAGCTTCCCCGGAATTCCCCGCACCGTCGGCATTCTTCAACCGCTCTTGCTTCTGCTTGCGGTCGGGCTATCGCGTCTCGTCACCCGCTATATGCTCGGCGATTCCTACCGCCAGCTTTTGCGGCATGGGAACCGGTCCCATATCATGATTTATGGCGCCGGCACGATGGGCCGCCAGCTGGCGAGTGCGCTCGACAATGGCGCAGAGCTAAAGGTGAAGGGCTTTCTGGACGACGACAAGAGCCTGCATGGGTCGATGATCGGCAGTGCAAGGGTGTATGATCCGGCACAATTGAACGCGCTCGTGGAAAAGCTGGACGTTCGAACCGTGCTTCTGGCGATCCCGAACATTTCGGCGGCCAGGCGCAACGCGATCATTGAAAGCCTCAGGGGTGGCCATGTCGCCGTCCGTCTGGTGCCCAGCGTCAGCGAAATCGCGCAAGGCAGGGTCAATCTGTCGGATTTTCACGAACTCGATATCAAGGATCTTCTGGGGCGCGACGCCGTCGCCCCGAACCCGGAACTTCTGAGCCGCAATATCGCCGGCAAGACAGTGATGGTGACTGGTGCGGGCGGCTCGATCGGCAGCGAACTCTGTCGCCAGATCATGGCTGTCGGGCCTGACCGTTTGCTGCTTTTCGAACAGAATGAATACGCCCTCTATACGATCCACGGAGAACTGACGCGAGACTTTGGCGAAAAGGCCGAGGCAATCCTGCCATTGCTGGGCTCCGTGCGCGACCGCCGTCGCATCCGCGAGATCCTTCAAACCTGGCCGGTCGACACGATCTATCACGCGGCTGCCTACAAACATGTGCCGCTGGTCGAACACAATCCGATCGAAGGCATCAAGAACAATGTCTTTGGCACCGAGGTCATGGCCGAAGCGGCGATCGAAATGGGCGTGCCGCAATTCGTCCTGATCAGCACCGACAAGGCCGTGCGCCCGACCAACATCATGGGGGCGAGCAAACGCATTGCCGAAATGCTGCTTCAGGCCCTGACAGAAAATTGCCGGACCACGACATTCTGCATGGTGCGGTTCGGCAATGTGCTGGGCTCGTCCGGGTCCGTCGTCCCGCTTTTCCGCCAGCAGATCCGCGATGGCGGTCCGATCACACTGACGCACCCGGACATCACCCGCTTTTTCATGACCATCCCGGAAGCATCGCAACTGGTGATCCAGGCGGGAGCGATGGCGGAAGGTGGCGATGTCTTCGTGCTCGACATGGGTGAACCCGTCAAGATCATCGACCTTGCACGGCGAATGGTCGAACTGTCCGGCCTGACGGTTCAGGACGCTGAAAACCCCGATGGCGACATCACATTCGTCATGACGGGTCTTCGTCCGGCGGAAAAGCTCTATGAAGAACTGCTGATCGGCGAAAACCCCGGGCCCACGTCGCATCCCCTGATCATGAAGGCGCGCGACGAGTTTCTTCCATGGAAAACGCTTGCGGAAAAGTTGCGGCAACTGGAACAGACAATGGATGCGGGCGACGTGGCAGCAAGCCGGGCAATTCTGGCATCGCTGGTCACCGGCTACAGGCCAAGTGCCGACGTGGTCGATCTTGTCGTGCTGCGCAATGCCGAGCAGGTGGAGGATTCGATACAGCTCCCCAATCCGGATAACACCAGCTACGGGCGCCTGTGATGATCCTCGTCACGGGAGCCAATGGCTTCGTCGGCCATCGCCTGACCGCAGATTTGCGTGCGCAGGGCCGGAGCATCCGCACGGTCGGCCGGACATCGCATTCGACGGATATCGTCATCGATGCGCTCGACGGTCGCACGAATTGGTCCGCAGCCCTCGACGGGATCGACACGGTCGTGCATCTGGCCGCCCGCGTCCATATGATGAAGGATAGCGCATCGGACCCGCTGGAAGCATTCCGCGCCGTGAACCACGACGGAACGCTCAATCTGGCCCGCCAGGCAGCCGCAGCCGGGGTTCGCCGTTTTGTCTTCATCAGCACACTGAAGGTCAACGGTGAGGAAACCCGTCCAGGCCATGCTTTCCGGGCAGACGACACTCCCCACCCGGAAGACGCATACGCGATCTCCAAATGGGAGGCCGAACAGGGACTGGCCGAGATCGGCCGCGACACAGGCATGGAGACCGTCATTATTCGGCCGCCCCTTGTCTATGGCCTGGGCGTCAAGGCCAACTTCGCAGCGCTCCACCGTCTGGCACGCACCCGCCTCCCGCTGCCGTTTGGCAGGCTGGAAGGCCGTCGTTCATTGCTGTATGTCGGCAACCTCAGCAACCTCATCGCCGTTTGCCTCGATCATCCCATGGCTGCGGGGCAGACCTTTCTCGCCAGCGACGGTGAGGACGTCTCCGTCGCTGAACTGGTTCGGCGCATTCGCAGGCTGGAGGGCCGAACAAGCGCTCTGCTGCCCGTCCCTTCTGTACTCCTGCACAGCGCAGCACGTATTCTTGGCCGGGAAGAGATGTACCAACGCCTGGCGGGATATCTTGAAGCGGATCTGTCGAAGACCAAGGCGCTCCTGAACTGGACGCCGCCTTACACCCTCGACCAGGGCCTGACGGAAATGTACGGTTGAAACAGGACAACGAGGCGTTGCAACGCCATTACGCGGGCACTACAACCGCAATCGATTGCTAAAACAAGCAGCGGACATTATGGAAATGCTGGCCTGGGCCGAAAGGCCGGACACCAACCGAGCGGAAAACATGAAGATCGGCGTCTACGTCATTAATCTCGCGAGATCGCGCGCACGCTGGGATGGCCTGAGCCAGAAAGCTGGCGAACTCGGCATCGCGCTGGAGCGGGTCGAAGGTGTCGATGGCGCCGCACTCGCAACGGGAACCCGCACCGACCTCGACATGAAACGCTTCCTGCGCGAGAACGGCCGGATTGTCCTGCCGGGCGAATATGGCTGTTATCGCAGCCACATGTTCGCAGTCTCGACGTTCCGATCAAGTGACTATGATGCAGCACTCATTCTGGAAGACGATGTAGAATTGGCGGCAGATCTTGTCGAGAGGGCTGCGGCCATTCTCGAGGCGGTCCCAGACGCCGAACTGGTCAAGCTGCTCAATCATCGGACAAAATGGTTCCGCCCACGGGCAACAAGCCGCCTGGGCGACGAAATCGGACGCAGCGTCCACGGGCCCCAGGGTTCAGCCGCATGTTATCTGATTACACGCTCGGGCGCCGACAAGATCCTCAAGACGCTTGAAGTCATGTGTTATCCGGTGGATGTGGCACTCGAGCGCGGCTGGCATAGCGGCCTTGCTGTTTTTACCGTCCGCGACAACGTGCTGAACCTGAGCCCGGCAAGCAAGACGACCGAAATCGCCACACGGGACGACTATCGAAAGGGAAAGTTCCGCGGGCCTCGCCGCACGATTACCCATCTGCTCCGCGCCTTGGATTACATCCGCAGGATACGATATTGTCTATCTTGAAACGCATTCGCCGACCGATGAGCCTGCAACAGGCGCCGTATCTGCCCCTTATCGTCTCTCTAGCATGGGCGTTTTTGGCATCCGCAATGCTGCTGGAAAGCGACGTTTACCGTTACGCGGCCATTGCTCTCTTGGTCTTCTGCTGGATCGCTCATCGCGACGATTTCAAGCGCATCGGGGGTGACTGGCTCGCCTGGTTGTGTCTCCTTTGGGCTCTTTATGTGTTTCTCCGCTTTGTCTGGGGCATGGCAGTCCACGGAGAAAAAGGCGCGTCCGAATGGCTCTACGTCTTCCCGCTGCTGATACCCTCGCTTGGAGCTTGCCTCTATGCCACGCGTGATCGTCTGTTCGCCGCAGTCACATTCCTGATGGTTGCCGGTTTCATTGGCCTGCTGCTGACACTTGATGTCTCGGCACTCGTGCACGGCGAACGGTTCAGCCCCTTGTACCATCACAATCCGATCCACGCTGCCGTAGGTTGCGGATTGCTGTTCATCAGCAGTGTCTACTGGCTCGCCTTTGCCGCAGAAACCGCCATCCTGAAGACCATCGGCGGAAAAGTGCTCGCGGCCACGGCGATTGCAACCGCCGTTCTCTGTCTCGTCGGCATCTTCGGCGCGAAATCAAAAGGCGTCTGGCTCGCCTTTTCACTTGTCTTTTGCTTCATGAGCATCACGGCTGTCGTACATTATGGTCGCCGTCATATGCTTGTCCCGGGCGCAATCGCCCTGTTGCTCTGCGGGGTTGGCGCCTTCGTCGCCCTCGATAACGTAAAACACTATGCCGGCCCCACCATCGCAGCCGCCCTGCATCTCTCCGAACAGGCCGTGAGCGAGGAGGAGATTGAAAAGGCCATGGAAAACACCGTGAGCAAGGCAGACACGCCGGAATCGATGCGCGAGCGATTGATGCTCTGGACCAATGCCCTGGATATTTTCCTGGAATCGCCCATCATCGGGTCAGGCAATCTCTGGCTGGCAAAGTGGCGAGAAGCAAAATACGCGGACGTAAACTACACCTTGATCCACAATGGTTATCTCGAAATCCTGGTGCGCCATGGTCTGTTCGGAATGGCGATGCTACTGGTCTTTGTCGGCACTGCATTTTACCGTATCAGGCAAGCATGGAAGCGCGGCATTATCCCTTCCAGTCTCATGCTTTATCTGTTCAGCATGAGCCTGTTTTTCTTCATCACCATGGCTTCAAATTCGAACAATCGCCTTGCCATCGGCGAAAGTTTCTTCCTGCTGGCCGGTGCTGCCGTCTTTGCCATTTCCATCATGCTCCGCGCCGATGCCAGATCATCCGCGCCAACTATCACCGCGTGAACCCATGCTGAAGCGTCTCTTCGACATTATCGCCGCACTGCTTGGATTGATCATCACAAGTCCAATCATGGCGATCCTCGCCATCGTGATCCGTCGAACATCTCCAGGCCCGGCGCTCTTTGCCCAGACGCGCGTTGGGCGCAACGAAGAACCGTTCACCTGCCTGAAGTTTCGGACCATGGCGACCGGCACACCTGACGTTGCCTCGCATGCCGCGTCGACAAGCTGGATCACCCCGACCGGCCGATGGCTGCGCGCCTATAAGCTCGACGAACTGCCGCAGCTTTTCAATGTGCTGAAAGGTGAAATGAGCCTTGTCGGCCCGCGACCCTGCCTGCCGAATCAGGCGGATGTGATTGCCGCACGCCGCGCCCAGAGCGTATTTTCGGTTCGCCCCGGCATAACTGGCCCCGCCCAGGTTGCCGGCATCGACATGTCGGAGCCAACGCGCCTTGCCGCCGCAGACCGAAGCTACGTCGAAAGCCAGACTTTGACCGGCGACATCAAGCTGCTGTTCCAGACGGTGCTCGGCGGCGGCCGAGGCGACGCGGCGACCCGTTGACCCATTGGCCCGTTGACGACCACAACAAGCGGAACTGGCTCGGTTCTTGCCTGACCTTTTTTGGTCGGCGATTTATCAAATGCGCATAATCGAATACTCTGCCCAATAGAGACTGATTCGAGAAAGTCTCGCAGGCTAAATGATTTAGCTGAGGTGGCGGACATGGAACGGCAAGCAGACTTGGAGACCTGGGCTATGGTCCGGGCTCAACAGATCATAATGCATCACGGTGCCAATCTCGTGGTATCGGCCCAGCGGCTGGATCACAAGAAAACGACGGCAAACACTTATGCGCTGCGGGCAGCCATCATGAATTCGCTGATTGAGGCTATGTCTGCGCCGCCCACGAAAGCCGGCAGCGAGATACCCTATCCGACAGCAGACGTGGTTTCCTTCTAGGCTCTGACGCAACCTGCCCGACCTTGATCGGCTCGGCGATCCGTGACAGGTTTTGCGCCATGCGAATATTGCTGGTGGAAGACACACACGACGTGGGAGAAGCGATCAGTCGCCGGTTCGAGACGATCGGCCATACAGTCGACTGGGAGACCGATGGTCGTGCCGCGTCGGAGATCCTCGATTTCACCGACTATGACCTTGTCATTCTTGACGTCATGCTGCCGGGCCTCGACGGCTTCGAAATCCTCAAGCGGCTGCGCCAGAACCGCAATGCGGTACCCGTGATGGTCCTCACGGCCCGCTCTGAAATTGATGACCGCGTCAGTGCCCTTGATCTGGGGGCGGACGACTATCTGGTCAAACCTTTCGACTTTCGCGAACTTGAGGCCAGAGCGCGGGTCCTGTTGCGCAGGCGTTCCGGCGGCGAGGCGACCAATGTCATTGCCTGCGGCGACGTGATGCTCGATCGCACCAATCGTTCGGTCCACGTCGGCAAACGCGAGGTACAGCTCAAGCGCCGCGAGATGACACTGCTGGAAATCCTCGCGTCCCGGCCCGGCCGCGTTTTCAGCAAGGACCAGTTGCTCGACCAGATTTTCGGTTTCGACGAACCGGCGGGACCGAACGCCATCGAGCTTTATGTCGGCCGGCTGCGCAAGAAGCTGGAAGGCGCAAGGGCGAGGATCGTGACCGTACGGGGCCTGGGTTATCAGCTGGTGTCTGATGACCAGGACTAGACGCTCGCTCTTTTACCGGCTGGTCGTCCGTGTCGCCCTGGTTCTTTCCGTTGGCGCCGCCGTCCTGATCACGGCGGCATGGTTTTACGCCAAGGCGGCTGCCGACGAAGCCTATGATCGCTTGCTGCAAGGGGCAGCCATCCAGATCCTCGATGGTCTCTCCGTCGAGGATGGCAGGATCGGCATAAACCTGCCCCCGGCGGCCTTCGAACTCCTGGGCCAGGCGCCGCGCGACCGGATATTCTACCGTGTCGTCTTGCCCGATGGGTCGACGCTGACCGGCTACGACGACCTAGCGCCGTCGGTCGATCTCACCCCGGCCCGTTCTGGCCCTGTCTTCTTGTCCGAGGACTACCGCAACGTGCCATTGCGCATCGGCATCGTCGGCCGCGCCATCAGCGAAGCGGCAGCCGGTGGCTGGGCCTATGTTCTCGTCGGGCAAACGACTGAGGCGCGAAAGGAATTCGTCACCGAACTCACCACCCGCGCGCTTGTTATCGTCCTGATCATGAGTGCGCTGGCGCTTGCCGGCACGGCGCTCGCCATCCGCTATTCGTTGCGCCCCGTCAATCAGCTCGGCGACATGCTGCTGCGCCGCGATCCGCAGGACCTGACACCGCTATCCGTCGCCGTGCCCGGGGAGCTGTCTCCCTTCGTCGATTCCATCAACCACTTCATGCGGCGCCTCGATGAACGCGTACGCCTGCTGCAACGCTTCATTGCCGACAGCGCCCACCAGATCAGAACGCCACTCACCGCGCTCTCGGCTCAGGTCAGCCTGATCGACGAGGATGCGCTCTCGGGCAATGACCGGCGACACCTCGAACGCGTGAAAGACCGCGCCGGAGAACTCGCGCATTTTACCGGCCAGCTCCTCAATCATGCCATGGTGATCCACCGTTTTGACAGCGCCCAGCTTGGGCCGCTCGACGTCACCGAGATCGCGCGCAAGGCGTTCCGTGCCGCCGTTCCCATCACCATCGACCCCGACACCGTTGTGTCCTTCGAAGCGCCGGACGAAACCTTGATCATCCTCGGCGATGGCCTCAGCCTGCGCGAAGCCATCGTCAACATCATCGACAACTCCCTGCGCCACGGTACCCGGTTCAAGCTGGACGTCCGTGTCCTGAGGCGGGGCAATTTCGCCTTGATCGAGGTTGAAGATGATGGTCCCGGCATCCCCCCGGCCGACTGGGGCCAGGTGACCAAACGCTTCGTTTCATCGAAGTCGGGCAGCGGTAGCTCCGGCCTCGGATTTGCCATCGCCTCGGAAGTCGCGATTGCCTTGAAAGGCGGCCTTTCCTTCCGTGAAAAGACGCCTGAGAAAGGCTTTACCATTGTGCTGGAACTACCTCTCGCTTCGGAGACGATAAGCTGATGCTCCGGAAAATCCTGTTACTTGCCAACATCATCCTGCTGGTCCCAACCGCGGCTTTTGCGATTGAAGGCGAAAAGACGGTTTTCCAGTCACCCGGCCCTGAAAAATCACGGCTGATCATCAATGGTGTGACCGATGCGGACGCGATCAAACCGCTGATCCTGGACTTCCAGAAGATCGCGACCGATGTCACCGTCGAATTCAACGACTACGTTTCCAACGATCTTTTCCGCGAGGCGGAGCGGGCTTGCAGCACCGGGCAGAATTACGGTGATCTGCTGATCTCGTCCTCAGCAGACCAACTCGTCAAGCTCGCCAACGATGGCTGTGCCATTCCTCACAGTTCGGCAGAAACCGACGCGCTCGCAAGCTGGGCGAATTGGCGCAATGAGGTCTTCGGCTTCGTCTTCGAGCCCGCTGTCATCGTCTACGATGCGTCGCGCGTCCCGCAAGCGGATGTACCGCGCAGCCATGCGGACATTGCCGATCTTCTGCGCCGCAAGCCGGAGGAATATCGCGACCGGATCGGAACCTACAATATCCAGCTCTCCGGCGTGGGATACCTGCTCGCCTTTCATGACGCTCTTCAGGCGCCAACCATCTATGGTCGACTTCTGGAAAGCTTCAGCCGCGCGGAAGTCGTGACCGGCTGTTGCAACAACGAGGTGCTGGACCAGATCGCCAGCGGACGCTTGCGCATCGCCTACAATATCCTGGGCTCCTATGCCTATGCGGCCTTCCTCAGGAACCCGAACCTGCGTGTTGTCATACCGCGCGACTATGCCTTGATCCTGCCGCGCGCAGCCCTGATCCCCGTCAAGTCGCAGCAAACCGATCTCGCCCGCCGATTCATCGACTATCTTCTCTCCTCAAGAGGCAAGAGGGTTGCGCGCGAAGAGGCGTTCTTCCTTTCCGAAGACGATCCATTGCCCGAAGGCGTCGAAGGCCCGGCCTCATTGATCGAATCCGGCATTGGCCGGCCGATCCGTATCGGCCCAGCCTTGCTGGCAGCGCAGGATCGCGCCACACGCGAACGCTTCATCCGCAACTGGACGGCCCTGTTCACGGAACTGGACCCATAAAAAAGGCCCGACACAGGGGCCGGGCCTTGCTCAAATGACCAGGGAGAGGATCAATCCTCATCCTGGAAAACCTCCTCGCGCTTCTTCTTGACGCTCGGCAGGAAGACGATGATCAGCACGGCAAGCGCGATCAGAAGCAGCGTGGCGCTGATCGGCCGGGTGACGAAAGTCGACGGATCGCCACGCGACAGGATCATCGCACGGCGCAGGTTTTCCTCAAGCAGCGGCCCGAGAACGAAACCGAGCAACAGCGGCGCCGGTTCGCAGCGCAGCTTGACCAGCATGTAGCCGATGAAGCCGAAGAAGGCGACGGCATAGAGGTCGTAGATATTGGCGTTGACGCTGTAGACGCCGATCGAGCAGAAAGCCATGATGATCGGGAACAGCACGTAGTATGGGATCGTCAGCAGCTTCACCCACAGCCCGATCAGCGGCAGGTTCAGCACCAGCAGCATCAGATTGCCGATCCACATCGACGCAATGATGCCCCAGAACAGCGCCGGCTGCTCGACAGCGACATTGGGTCCAGGAACGATGCCCTGTATGATCATCGCGCCGACCATCAGCGCCATCACCGGATTGGCCGGAATACCCAACGTCAGCAATGGAATGAAGGAGGTCTGTGCTCCGGCATTGTTGGCCGATTCCGGACCGGCAACACCCTCGATGGCGCCATGACCGAATTCCTCCGGCGTCTTCGACATCCGCTTTTCCACGGTATAGGAGGCGAAGGACGCCAGGATCGCGCCGCCACCCGGTAGAATGCCGAGCGCCGAACCGATGCCTGTGCCACGAATAACCGGCCAGAACATCCGACGGAAGTCATCCCGTGTCGGCATCAATCCGCTGACCTTGGAGATCAGCACGGTGCGGTTCCGGTCACTTTCCAGATTGCGCAGGATTTCCGCCACCCCAAAGACACCAACGGCAACCGCGACGAAATTCAACCCATCGGCATATTCCGTGATCCCCATGGTGAACCGCGGCGTGCCGGAATAGATGTCGGTGCCGACCAGACCGAGCAACAGGCCAAGCGACACCATGGCAAGCGCCTTGATGATCGAACCATGCGCCAGGGCAATGGACGACACCAGACCGACGATCATCAGCGAGAAATACTCGGCAGAACCGAACTGAAGAGCGATAGCCGTCAGCGGTGGCGCAAAGATCGCAACCAGGAACGTCGAGACGGTGCCAGCGAAAAACGAACCGATGGCTGCAATGGCCAGTGCAGCACCCGCCCGACCCTTGCGGGCCATCTGATAGCCGTCGATCGCCGTCACCGCGGATGATGATTCCCCCGGCATGTTGATCAGGATCGCCGTGGTCGAACCGCCATACTGTGCGCCATAATAGATGCCCGCCAGCATGATCAGCGATGAGACCGGTTCAAGCTGGAAGGTGATGGGCAGCAGCATGGCAATGGTCGCCGTCGCGCCGATGCCGGGCAACACGCCGATCAACGTGCCGAGAATGACACCCACCAGGCAGAAGAAGAGATTTTCGATCGAGCCGGCCGTCGAAAAGCCAAGCGCAAGATTGTCGATGAATTCCATGTCGGGACCTCAGAAGCGGAGCCAGGGGCCGAAACGCTCGAACGGCAGGCCGAGGCCATAGCTGAACACGAGCACGGAGAAGAAGGTGATGCCGGTGGCCAGCAACAGTGCCGCCGGAACCCGCAGCCGTTCCGATGCGAAACTCGCGATGAAGGCCGCGACGAACAGCGCCGGTACGAAGCCTGCACCACGCACCAGAAGTCCGAAGACCACCGGAGCCGGCAGGATGAACAGCATGCCCCGCCAGGCAACGGCCCCGATCAGTTCAGGGGCAACACGCGTCGCCTGCACCAGGATGACGATGCCGAGCAAAGAGAGGATGATGGCAAGCACCAGCGGGAAATAGCCCGGCCCCATGCGGAACGCCGTGCCCAGTTCAAGCTGGAAGGATTGATAGGTGAAGAACAGGCCGAGCCCGATAAAGAGCAGACCGCAAAGCGCATTGGCTGGATCGAGACGAACAGATTTCATTGGGTCCCCCGAACTGAATGGTTCCGCGACGAGGCTTGGAAAGCCCCGGCGAAACGATGGGCGGACCCGGCCAGATGACCGGATCCGCGCACGCTTCGAATGGCAGGTGTCAGTCGGCGTACTGGCCGGCCGCTTCGATGACAGGCTTCCAGCGGGCGATTTCGCTTTCCAGCTTTGCCTTGAGCGCAGCCGGCGTCACATCGGCATCCGGCGAGGGTGCGGTGCCGAGTTCCGCAAAGCGGGCGGCCACGTTCTCATCCTTCAGCGCCTTCTTCAGCGATGCATTGAGTTTGTCGATCGCTTCGCTCGGCGTACCCTTCGGCACATAGACGCCGTGCCAGATACCAACCTGGAAATCGCTGAGACCGCCTTCGGCCGTTGTCGGCACATCCGGCAGGACGTCGAGACGCGCTGGCGAGGTGACGGCATAAGCCTTGATCGTGCCACCCTGGATCTGCTTTGTCGTGTTGGTGGTCTGGTCGCACATGATATCGACCTGTCCGCCAAGCAGATCGGTCATCGCAGGGCCAGTTCCCTTGTAGGGAACGGTGACCAGCGGCGTTTCGATCTGGCTCATCAAGAGCATGCCGCAAAGATGCGAGGCCGCGCCGATGCCGGCATTGGCAACGGTCACCGTATCCTTGTTCGCCTTGACATAGTCCACAAGGCTCTTGAGGTCGGCCGGCTCAAAATCCTTGCGCGCGACGATCGTCATCGGAACATCGGTGACAAGGCCGACATAGTCGAAAGCATTGAGCGGATCATAGGCGAGCTTGCGGTAGAGGCTGGCTGAGGTTGCCATGCCGATGTGATGCAGCAGCATCGTATAGCCATCCGGCTGGGATGACGCGACGCGGCCTGCACCCAGCGTCCCGCCGGCGCCGCCGACATTCTCCACCAGCACCTGCTGGCCAAGATCCTGCGACATGGCTTCCGCGACAAGACGGGCAACCGTGTCCGTCGGTCCGCCGGCGGCAAACGGCACGACCATGGTGATCGAACGCTCCGGATAGCCCTGGGCGGATACCTGTGCGGAAAAGAGGGTGGCGGCAAGCGCAGTTGCGCTGAACAACGACTTCAAAAATGTCATGGAATCCTCCCGATATGACGTCTCCCGCCGGCATGGCTCCTCCCAGGCCGGTCTTGGATGAATGAGTTTTTTGCCGCATTTAGCCGCCGCGCAATGCTCCGAGGATCGGGAGAACAGACTAAAGGCGCTTGGTGCGCCGCATCATGGGTGGATTTTTGCCCATGCGGTAAAAGCGACGGGTGGAAATCCACCCATGCCGTAGCAAGTCCTGTCGCAAGAGAGCGAAAACCACTCAGGTTTCTGCGCCGAAAGCTTCGGAATCGCGCTCGACAAGCGCGAGTTTCTTGTCGAGTCCGTATTTCTGCATCTTCTCGTAGAGGGTCTTGCGTGAAATCCCGAGCTGCTCGTAGACAGGACGCAAACTGCCTCCATGTGCCGCAATCGTGCCTGCGATCACCTGTTTCTCATAGGCACCGACCTTGTCGCTCAGCTTCAATCCTTCCCTTGCGTCAGCTGTTGCGGAATCCAGTCCCGTTTCAAGGCCAAGCACAAGGCGGTCAGCCGCGTTGCGCAGCTCCCGGACATTGCCCGGCCAGTCCCGCTCGGCAATTTCCGAAATGATCTCAGGTGCAACCGGCATGTCGTCACGACCGTAGCGGGCGCAAGCCTCCCGCACCAACTGGAGAAACAACAGAGGAACATCCGCACGCCGCTGCGCCAGCGACGGCACGCGAATGGTAACGACATTCAGGCGATAGAAGAGATCCGCGCGAAAACGACCGGCGGCGACCTCCTCGGCAAGGTCGACCTTGCTCGTGGCAATGAACCGTACATCGAGCGGCACTGTCTCGTTCGACCCAAGCCGCGTGATCGTCCGCTCCTGCAGCACACGCAGGAATTTCGCCTGCAGGTCGTTCGGCATGGAGCCGATTTCATCCAGCAGGATCGTACCGCCACGACCATGCTCGAACTTGCCGTAGCGCGCCCTGAGTGCGCCCGGAAACGCCCCGGCCTCATGCCCGAACAACTCGCTCTCGATCAGCGTTTCCGGAAGAGAGGCACAATTGATCGCCAGAAAAGGCCCCTTGGCGCGCGCACTGATGTCATGCAGGCTGCGCGCCACCACCTCCTTGCCCGCCCCCGTTTCGCCGATGATCAGCGTATCGGCCTCCGTTGCCCCGATCGCGCGCAGCCGATAACGCAGATCGACCATGACCGGTGTGCGCCCCGGAAGCCGGCTCTCGATGTCGTCGCGCTTGCCAGCAACGGCTCTCAGCCGCCGGTTTTCCAGCACCAGCGACCGCCGGTCCAGCGCATGGCGCACAACACCGGCAAGGCCCTGGCTGGCGAACGGCTTCTCGATGAAATCATAGGCGCCCTCGCGCATGGCCTTGACAGCCAGTTGCACGTCGCCGTGGCCGGTGACAAGGATCACGGGTATCTCATGGTCGAGCTCCCGGATCCGGTGCAGCAGCGTCATGCCGTCGATCCCGGGCATGCGGATATCCGTCACCACGACACCGTCGAAGCCGTAACCGACCCGCTCGAGAATATCCTCCCCCGAAGCAAAGGCTTTCACCTTCAATCCGTGCAGTTCAAGCGCCTGCGCGGTGGAGAACCGCAGTTCCTCCTCGTCATCGACTAGAAGCACCAGTCCTTCGCTCATTCCGCAGCCTCGCTGACAGGTTCCGCGACAACAAGCTCGATCCTAAACAGGGCACCGCCGCCGTCACGCGGGCCGACAGTCAGGCTGCCGCCAAAATCCTTGATGATATTGTAGGAGATCGACAAGCCTAGACCGAGCCCCCGGCCGACACCCTTGGTGGTGAAGAAAGGATCGAAGATGCGCTCGGTGATTGCCGGCGGTACGCCCGGACCACGATCGCCGATCTCGATCACAATTCGGTCGCCATCGCGTCGTCCGTCAAGGTGAATTGTTCGGTTCTCGAGCCCTTCCACGGCATCGCAGGCATTGGAGAGCAGGTTGACCAGCACCTGCTGCAGACGCACCGAACCGCCATGAACCGGCGGCAGACCAGGGGCGATGTTGATGATGAGCTCGGCATCGGCCGTGGACAGACGTGCGGAGATAATTTCCAGCGTATCATGCACCACGTCCTCAAGCGCCACCGCCGCAAGCTTCTCGTTCGGCTTGCGGGCGAAGTTGCGCAAATGTCGGCTGATCGAGGCCATGCGATCGATCAGTCCGGAAATGCGGGTGAGGTTCTCGCGCGCCTCGCCGACCCGTTCGCGATCGATCAACATGGCCGCACTGTCGGCATAGGTCTTGGCGGCCGCAAGCGGTTGGTTGAATTCGTGCGAAAGCGCTGCCGACATCTGGCCGAGGCCCGCCAGCTTGCCGGCCTGGATCAGGTCGGCCTGGGTCTGGCGAAGCTGTGAATTGACACGGGCAAGATCCGCGGTGCGCTCGTCGACCCGCCGCTCCAGCTCGGCCTGGGCCTCCACCTGCATCAGCATCCTCTCCTCCAGCCGCGCACGGCGCTGGATGACGACCGCGAGCAACAGGAACATCAGGCACAGCGACAGAAGGATGGCGATCTGCATCGTGCGCGCCTGACTATGGATCGAACCCGTATCGAGCAGAACGCTGACATTCCAGCCGGCATCGATCATGTAGTCGGACCGCTCCAGATATTCGCGGAAAACGCCATTCGTCGGAACCGTCACCAACTGGTGCGCATCGAACTGGCTGCGTGTGATCGGCAGTTCCTTGAGCACGGCGTCGGAATAGCGCCGCGAGGCCGTCGTGCGCTCCAGCCGCTCGGTTGTCAGCGGCAGCACCGACGAATAGAGCCAGCCTGGGCTGCCGGTCATGAAGATGATGCCTTCCGGATCTGACACCAGGATTTTATACTCGCCGCCACGCCAGGATGCCTCGATACTGTCGATATCGACCTTGAAGACAATGACGCCACGCACGATACCGTCGACATGGATGGGGGATGCGAAGTAATAGCCTCGTTTGGCCGATGTCGTTCCAAGCGCATAGAAGCGTGATTGCTGCCCAGCGGCAGCCTCCTGGAAATAGGGACGATAGCTGAAATTCTCACCGACGAAACTCGCAGGCCCATCATGGTTGCTGGCGGCAATGGTTACGCCATCCATCGTCATGATGTAGATATCGGAGGATTTGAGCAATGCGTTGATCGCCTTCAGATAGGTATTGGCTTGACCGCGCAAGACCGCGTCATCCGGGCGCCGGACCAGTTCCTTCATGTCGGGATCGTCGGCGATCAGCGCCGGCAAAGGCTCGTATCGCTTGAGATGGCCACTCAGTGCAGCAACGGCAAGTCGCAGCGCACTTTCGGCCTGTAGCGATGCCTCGTCCATCACATTGCGGGTAAGAAGCCTGTGGCCGGTAGTCATGACGCCGACCGCGGCAATGACCAGCAAGATGACGAGAACGCCAATCGTGCGCCGTGCGGTCGCCACGCGCTGCCATGGCCTTCCGGTCTTCCCTGCGGCCTTCAATATCGTCAAACTCGGTCCTCCTCCGGGTTCAAGGATATCGAGCCCCGCGCAAATTTCCAAGGGCAGACCGCGCGCCGGCCTGCCGATCCGATGTCAGTTGAACAAAAAAGCCGCCAGTGGTTGCTGGCGGCTTGATCTTCAATCAGGCGATCACCCGTCTTCAGGCTGCCCTGGAATGCGGCGTCGCAGCGCGTCTCTGGCCTTCCGGCGCAAGCTTGAACTGATCGACCAGTTGCATCAGCGCATCCGCTTCGTCTGCGAGCTGGCGCGTGGCGGCATTGGTCTCTTCCACCATCGCGGCATTGCGCTGGGTCATCTGGTCCATCTCGTTGACCGAGGAATTGACCTCGCCCAGCGCATTCGACTGGTCACGGCTCGCCATGGCAATGATCGAGACACGTTCGGAGACGGTGATGATATTGGCCGAGATCTCGGCCAGCACGGCACCGGTCTGCTGGACCAGCTTGGCACCCGAGGAGACTTCGGTGCTCGACTTGTGGATCAGGTCCTTGATCTGCTGGGCGGCTCCAGCCGAGCGCTGGGCAAGTTCGCGAACTTCCTGTGCGACGACGGCAAAGCCCTTGCCGGCCTCGCCGGCGCGGGCTGCCTCGATGCCGGCATTCAGCGCCAGAAGATTGGTCTGGAAGGCGATTTCGTCGATGACGTCGATGATCTGAACGATCTGTCCCGATGCGTCCTCAATCCGACCCATGGCATCGATTGCGCTGGCCACGACCACGGACGATGTATCGGCGCGTCCCTTGGTATCGGCAACGATGCTGTTGGCCTCCTCGGCCTGTTCGGCCGAAGACTTGACCGTGACGGTGATCTCATCGACGGCGGCGGCCGTCTGCTCGAGCGAGGCGGCCTGCTGTTCCGTACGCTTGGCCAGCTGATCGGCCGCACTGCTCATTTCCGCAGCGTTGCGCTGGATCATATAGGTGTTGGAGCGGATGCGGGTGACGGTATCCTGCAGGCGCTCCAGAGACTGGTTGAAGTCGGTGCGAAGTTGCTCGAGGCGGCCGTGGAAAGGCGTATCGATCGTCTTTGAAATATCGCCCTGCGCCATCCGGCCGAGACCGGCGGCGAGCGCGTTGACGGCAAAGTCGATCTGCCGGTCGACATCCTGCTTCTCGCGGTCGTTGCGACGACGCTCTTCTTCGGCTTCAGCCCGCTCCGCATCGCTGCGGCTCTCGATTTCGATCTTCGAAAGGGCATTTTGCTTGAATACGCCAAGCGCACGGGCCATTTCGCCGATTTCATCGACGCGGGCTTCCCCGTTGATCTTGGTGTCGAGCACACCATCGGCAAGACGCCGCATGGCAGCCGTGATCTGGCCGATTGGCCCCTTGAAGGTCAGCACCAGTCCGATGCCGGCAAAGATGGAGATCAGGATGCCGAGGCCGGTCGCGCCGATCGAAATCGAATTGGCGTCACGGCGTTCTTCACCGGCACTGACCTTCTGCAATTCGGCGAACGACGTCAGACGTGTCCAGATCGTATTGAGATCGGCTGCGGCCTGACCGTAGCTCGCCTTACGATCCTGGCTGATCTTCACGAGATCCAGACTGGCGGTGTCCATGACCTCGATGGCAGGAGAAAGCTCAGCTCTGAGCTGCGTCATGAACGGCAGGTCAGTGGCGGACTTTTCCAGGACTGCCACATCATCGCGCATTCCGGCCACCCGCTGTTCGAGCAGCCCGCGATTTTCTTCCGTCGGTTCCAGCAGGAAGCGCGCCATCATGATCTGCGTCTGGTAGCTGGAGCTCACCAGCTTCCGGCCATCGCTCAAGACTGCCTGAGCCTTCGCCAAAGGCGCATCGAGTTCGCCGAACTTGATCGTCGCCTCTTTCATCTTCTGCTGAGCCGCAAGGCCGAGATAGGCATTCAACTGGGTGAAGTTGCGAAGCTTGCCGGTGACATCGGTGATGACGGCTTCTGACTTGTCGTTCGCAGCCAGAATGACCGTCAACTCGCCCATGATCTTGTCGATGGTCTTGGCGGCCGATTTGTTGGCTTCCGGCAAGGCCGTCACCAGCACGCTGTGGCGCTGCTTCATTTCGTCGAGACGCGATGCGATGACGGCAAACTTTTCGTCCGGCAACTTGGCCTTGGTATAGGCCGAATTCATTTCGGTCAGGAATGTACCCGTGCTGCGAATGCGGTCCGCATCGCGGAGCATCGACTTCGCTGCGGTATCGTCCGCCTGAACGGCACTTTCCACCTTGGCCATGGCATCGGTTGCCAGCGCCTGCGAGGCCACGACGACACCCACACCCTGCTGAAGCGACTGGACCAGACCGGATTCGGTCTCATGCAGACGCCACAGTTCATCGATGTGCTTGACCACCTGATCGACCAGGTTTCCGGCCTGCTCAAGCTCGGTGCGGCCATCGGCATTGGCCGGAAGCTGCGCAAGTGTGTCCTGCAGAACCTGCTGCTGCTGCTTCAGCCGGCTGGTGACGTCTTCGCGTCCAGCCGCTGTCGTCTCGGCGAGGAAACTGCTCATCGCAGCCGACACATCGCGGAAGCCGCTCAGCGACTGCAGCACACTGTTGGAGATTTCGATACGGCCCTGGAGGAGACCCGAAGCATAAAGACCGGTGAACCCGACGGCTGAAATACTGACGACAAAGGGGAGGATGAAGATCAACACCTTGGTCTGGATGTTAAATCGCGACAAAATACGATCAATAAACACGGACTAACCTCTCCTCCGAACATCTCAATCGCAGCGCCAAATGCGCACAAAGCGAACAAGAAACATTCCTGCCTAATCGGACAAGAGTAGGTGACGGATAGCTAACGCCAGCTTAATGGTCCATGACTAAAGTAGCGGATAATGAGGCTGACATGGCCACAGCCTCACCTGCGACAAGTGTCGCAACTTCGCCCGCCAGATCCAGATGATCAGCCGCATGAGCCAAAACTTCGCATCGAGCGCGGCCGAAGATGAAGCCACCCCGGATTGATCAGGCTTCTCCCATCCGCTCGATAGAGCCAAGCAACTCTGCGGCCGTTCGAAGTGCAGCACCCGTGGCAACCGCCATCTGCGGCAGGATCATCCATTCCAGCGTCCAGGCACTGCCGGACCGCTCCTGCTCATGCACCATGGACTGATGCAGCCCTGACAGTTGAACGGCGTTGAACCTGGCTAATGTCACGAGAACCTCGGCTTTGACCGGATTGCGCTTGTGCGGCATGGCCGAGGATCCGCCGCCACCGCCAATCAGTGCCGTCCCCGCACTGGCCATCAGTGCCAGATCCTGCCCCATCTTGCCGAGACTGCCGCTCATCAGCGACAGCAGTCCGCCAAACTCGGCAATCATATCCCGCTGGCTGTGCCATTGCCGCCGGTCGGCCAATCCCAGTTCGACGGCAAGCCGTGCCCGGACCGCGTCCGCCATGTCACCCAGCTTTTCCAGCGTTCCCGCAGCCCCGCCGAACTGAACCGGCAGTCCTCCCTCAAGCCACGGCCTCAGCATTTTCCGATACCGCACCAGCGGCGCCCGCCACGATGCCAGACGGTCACCAACCGAGATTCCAATTGCCGCCTGCATGCGGGTCTGGCCCATCAAGGGTACCGTGCCGAACTGCGTTTCAAGCGCATCGATCGCAACGACAACGGCCTCAAGTCGTGCATCGAGCAGACGAACCACCTGCGTCAGGCGCAACATCAGGCCGGTGTCGATCGCGTCCTGGCTGGTCGCGCCGAAATGAATATGACTGCCCTGATCGCCCAGCGCTGCGCGCCATTGCCGCACAAGCTCTGGAATGACGACGCCGTCGCGCGCGGTAGCCTCGCGAATGGCATCGACATCCGGCATGAAATGCTCCGGCAGGGCAATGATCGCATCGGCTGCCGCTTGCGGGATCAGTCCCGCCCCAGCCTCGGCCTTTGCCAAGGCAACTTCGAACGCGAGCAGTGCCGACAGTTCCGCCGCAAGGGAAAACTGCGCGGCAATCTCCGCATCACCAAGAAGGCCGGACAGGATCGGATGATCGAAAACGGAAATGCTCATGAAGCCCTGCTGGATGAGGATCAGATGTCGAAGAACACCGTTTCCCTGTCGCCCTGGAGATTGATGTCGAATCGATATGTGGAACCATCGCGGCTGGCAATCAGGGTCGGCACGCGCACCCGGTGTTCGACGCGCGCCAGGACAGGATCCTCGGCGTTGGCCGCCTCCTCGTCGCCAAAATACATCCGTGTATTCAGCCCTAGATTGATGCCCCGCGCGACGATCCAGAACGAGATATGCGGCGCCATCAGGCGGCCATCCTTGAACGGAACACGGCCCGGCTTGATCGTCTCGAAACGATATTCGCCGGTCGCGAGATCACAGGGGCAGCGGCCCCAGCCGATAAAATTCGGATCCGCACTGCCGCGCATTTCGGACGGGCTGTTGTAGAGCCCAGCGGCATCCGCCTGCCAGATCTCGATCAAAGCGTCCTTGAGCGGCGTCCCCGATCCGTCGATCACCCGGCCCGTCACAGTGATGCGTTCGCCCAGCGTCTTGTCATTGACCATCGTGGTCCCGAGATCGACGGGATAGACGCCGGTGATCTCGGCAAAATTCGGCGTCAGCCCGATATGCACATAGGGACCGACGGTCTGTGACGCGCTTTCCTTCAGATAACCCAGGGGCTGAACCATCAATTTCCCTCCAGCCGGTTTTCGAACAATGTCGAACGCCGACCACGCAAGACGATATCAAACTTGTAGGCGCGCGCATCCATCGGAATGGTCGCGGACCAGTCGAGCGCGGCCACCAGCTGTTCGATCGCCGAACGATCCGGGATGGTCTGAACGATCGGACATTTCCAGATCATCGGATCGCCTTCGAAATACATCTGGGTGATCAGGCGCTGGGCAAATCCATGGCCGAAGATCGAGAAATGGATATGCGCCGGCCGCCAATCGTTCACACCATTTGGCCAGGGATAGGCACCGGGCTTGACCGTCCGGAAGATATAATAGCCGTTCTCGTCGGTGATCGCGCGGCCGCAGCCGCCGAAATTCGGATCCAGCGCCGCCAGATAGCTTTCCTTCTTGTGCCGGTAGCGACCACCGGCATTGGCCTGCCAGAATTCAACCAGTGCGCCCGGCACCGGCCGTGCACGCTCGTCCAGCACCCGGCCATGCACGATGATACGCTCACCGATGGCGCTTTCGCCGGATTTCGCGAAGTTGTGGATCAGGTCATTGTCGAGTTCGCCGAGGATCGAATGGCCGAACACCGGTCCGGTAATTTCCGACACGGTCCCGTCCAGCGACAGCAATGCCTTTTGCGGCGAGCGCAGCACGGAGGTCTTGTAGCCAGGCGTAAAGGCTGGCGGATGCTGGCTCCGGTCGCGCCCGAAGAAGGCGCCCGTTTCCGGCTTCTTGTTCGACAGGTCACTCATCTTTTTCTCCCATCGCTTGCCCGGCATCCATCTCCTCGAACACCTGCTTGGCCAGCTTGAACGCGCGATTGGCCGCCGGAACCCCGGCATAGACCGCCACATGCAGCAGCGCCTCGCAGATGTCGTCGCGGCTTGCACCGGTATTGACGGTCGCCCGCACATGCATCGCCACTTCCTCATCGTGGCCAAGTGCGGCCAGAAGCGCAATCGTTACCATCGAGCGTTCACGCTTGCTCCAGCCGGGTCGTGACCAGACCGTACCCCAGGCCCCTTCCGTGATCATCTCCTGGAAGGGCTGGTCGAAACCCGTCGCCAGGCCGGAGGCGCGATCGACATGGGCATCGCCCAGCACGGAACGGCGGGTCGCCATCCCCTGCCGGAATCGTTCGGACGAACCAGACGCATCAGCCATGCTGTTTTTCTCCTGAAACGAGCGGCGTGAGAAAAGCGGTTATCATCGCGGTCAGCATTTCCGGCTGCTCGACGCAGGGAATATGTCCGGCCCCAGAAATAACCTCGTAACGGGCGTCGGGAATGAGCCTGGCCATGGCCAGCACGACATCCGGCGGGGTCGCGCCGTCCTGATCGCCGACCACACACAGCGTCGGCACGGCAATCCGGCGCGCTTCTTCGGTAAAGTCGGCGTCGCGAATGGCAGCACATGTGCCGGCATAGCCCTCGGCCGGCTGACGGATCATCATGTTGCGATAACCGGGATAGTCCAGATTGTCGGCCCGGCGGAAATGCGGTGTGAACCAACGCTCCATCACCAGATCGGCAATGCTTTCGATGCCATGCGTTTCAACAGCCGCGATGCGCGCATCCCACATCTCCGAGGCGCCGATCTTGGCGGCCGTGTCGCACAGCACCAATGCCCGCACAAGGTCGGGACGCCGCGCATAAAGCCCTTGCGCAATCAGCCCACCGACCGACAGGCCGCAAAGCACCGCCTGGCTGACCTGCAGATGCTCCAGAAGGCCGATCAGATCATCGACGTGATCATCGATATTGTAAGGAGCACTGCCAACATCCGACAGGCCATGCCCGCGCTTGTCATAGGCGACCAGGGGGTAATCGCCCGCCAGACGCACCAGCACGTCGCGCCAGATGCGGTAATCGGTACCGAGCGAATTGATGAACACGATGACCGGGCGGCTTGCCGGGCCACCGATGATCTGGTGATGCAGCGAAATGCCGTTAACACGAACGAATTGCACGAATATCTCCTCCAACGCTGCCATATTGCTTGCGGCGTTTGGTTAGGTAAAATGATGTTTTCCAATCAATCATTAACTCATGAGTTATGAATCTTCATGATCGACAACCGTATCAAGTTTCGCCATCTGCAAACCTTCGTCGAAGTTGCCCGCCAGAAAAGCGTGATGAAGGCGGCGCAGTTGCTCAACATCAGCCAGCCGGCCGTGACCAAGACAATCCGCGAGCTGGAAGAGGTTCTGGGCGTTGCGGTGTTCGAACGCGACGGTCGCGGCATCCGCATCACCCGCTATGGAGAAGCCTTCCTGAAACACGCCGGCGCGGCGCTGACGGCGCTACGCCAGGGGTTCGATTCCGTCTCGCATGCGGTCCATGCCGATGCTCCGCCGATCCGCGTCGGCGCCCTGCCGACGGTCTCGACCCGCATCATGCCACGCGCCATGACGCTGTTTCTGCAGGAGAACATTCCAGCCCGCATCAAGATCGTCACCGGCGAGAATGCGGTTTTGCTCGAACAATTGCGCATCGGCGATCTCGATCTGGTGGTCGGCCGCTTGGCAGCACCGGAACAGATGACCGGCTTTTCCTTCGAGCATCTGTATTCCGAGCAGGTAATTTTTTGCGTTCGCGCCGGACATCCTTTGCTCGGCGAAGGCTCGGCAGTGTTTACCGCACTCGACCGATACCCCGTCCTGATGCCGACCCGTGCTTCGATCATCCGGCCATTCGTCGAGCGATACCTGATCGCCAATGGCATCTCGGCCCTGCCGACCCAGATCGAAACCGTTTCGGATTCCTTCGGCCGGGCCTTTGTCCGCAATACCGATGCAATATGGATCATTTCGGCAGGCGTGGTTGCCAGCGACCTCGACGATGGCACGTTGGCGAGCCTGCCGATCGACACCAGTGAGACCAAGGGCCCGGTCGGCCTGACCGTGCGAACCGACGCCATCCCTTCCATGCCCCTGACCGTGCTGACCGATACCATCCGCCAGGCGGCACGTGAGGTTGCGACCAGCTAGATGCGTTTCTTCACGGCAGCAAGGATCGCAGCCGTGCCTGAACCGCGCGCATGGCGTCCAGGCAATGGCCGGCCAGATCGGCCGCAGGCAGCACGGCGGACGGCGCGCCGACATTGATCGCGGCGACGACACGTCCGCGCGCGTCATGCACCGCAACGCCGATCGAGCAGAGCCCGATCTCGAGTTCCTGATCGATCACTGCATAGCACTGATCGCGCACGCGGCCGATCTCTGTCAGTAATTCCGCAGTATCCGTCTTGGTGAACGGCGTATTGGCCCTGAGCACGCTCGTTGCCAGAATTGCCGCAACCTCCGCATCGCCAAGGGCCGCCAGGAGAACCCGACCCATCGAGGCGCAATAGGCAGGCAGGCGCGAACCCGGCATGAGATTGATCGACATCACCCGCTTTTGTGACGCGCGGGCGATATAGACGATCTCGTTTCCATCCAGCACCGAAGCCGAGGCGCTGTGGCCGAGCCTTTCCGATAACTCATCGAGATAAGGTTGCAGCAGCGCCGGCAGCGACGTGCCGGACAGATAGGCATTGCCCAGCCGCAGGATGCGAGGCGTCAGCTCGAAATATTTGCCGTCGTAGCGCGCATAGCCAAGTTCCGACAAGGTCAGCAGACAGCGCCGTGCAGTTGCGCGGTCCAACCCGGCGATCTCTGCCGCCTCGGAAATACTCAATCGTTGGCGCTCAGCGCTGAACGCCTCGATGATGCTCAGGCCCTTGGCGAGCCCACCCATCAGGTCCCGCTCCCTGATCTGCATACCACCCTCATTTGTGCGATAATCGTACAAATATCGTATATCGCACAAATTTCTTGCTGTCGATCCGGTCCGGATCTATTTCTGAAGAGAGAGACGAGCCAGCCCTGTCAGTGGAATGAGGCTGGCCGCATGAGGAACGGGAGACCCGCATGGACAAGACAATTGCGAGCACGGCCAAAGCCGTCGCGGACATCCGCGACGGTGCGACCGTCATGATCGGCGGCTTCGGCGGCTCCGGCGCACCGATCGAACTCATTCATGCCCTGATCGACAAGGGCCCGAAGAACCTGACGGTCATCAACAACAATGCCGGCAACGGTCGCATCGGCATTGCCGCCATGATTGACGCCGGCATGGTCCGGAAGATGATCTGCTCCTTCCCGCGCTCGTCCGATCCCCGCGCCTTCACCGACCGTTATCTGGCCGGCGAAATCGAACTGGAACTGGTGCCGCAAGGCACATTGGCCGAGCGCATTCGCGCCGGCGGCGCCGGCATTCCCGCCTTCTACACACCGACCGCCTATGGAACGGAACTTGCCAATGGCAAGGTCATCGCCGAATTCGACGGCCGCCCTTACGTGCAGGAGCGCTGGCTGAAGGCCGATTTCGCCATCGTCAAGGCGCATCTCGGCGATGTGCATGGCAACCTCACCTACAACAAGGCGGGCCGCAACTTTAACCCGCTGATGTGCATGGCAGCCACCAGGACCATCGCGCAGGTATCGAGGATCGTGGCGGCCGGCGAGATCGATCCCGAGCAGGTGATCACGCCCGGCATCTTCGTCAACGGCGTCGTCGAAGTCGCCAACCCGCAACAGGAAGAAGAGCTCATCCGGGCCGGAGTTGTATACGCATGACCATCGATACACGCGCAGTCGACACCCGCGAAGACATCAAGCTTTCCAACGCCCAGATCGCCTGGCGCGCCGCCCAGGATATTGAGGACGGCGCCTATGTGAACCTCGGCATCGGCTTTCCGGAAATGGTCGCCCGTTACCAGCCGCCTGGCCGCGAAGCGATCTTCCACACCGAAAACGGCATTCTCAATTTCGGTGAACCACCGGCCGAAGGCGAGGAAGACTGGGACCTGATCAATGCCGGCAAGAAGGCCGTGACGCTGAAACCAGGTGCCGCCTTTTTCCACCATGCCGACAGCTTCGCCATGGTGCGTGGTGGCCACCTGGATGTCGCAATCCTCGGCGCCTATCAGGTCGCCCAGAACGGCGACCTCGCCAACTGGCGGGTCGGATCAAAAGGCGTACCCGCCGTCGGCGGCGCGATGGACCTCGTGCACGGCGCCAAGCAGGTTTTTGTCATCACCGAGCATGTGACCAAGGACGGAAAGCCGAAGCTGGTCGCGGCCTGCACATTCCCTCTGACCGGGGTCGCCTGCATCACCCGCATCTATACCAGCCATGCCGTTATCGACATCAAAGACGGTCAATTCGTTGTCCGCGAAAAGCTCGCTGCGATGACCATGGACGAGTTGCAAGCCATGACCGGCGCGCCGCTTCACATCGACGGCCCCGTCGCCGACCTCGTCGTGCCGGCACTCTGAAGGATCTGCGATATGACCGAAGCCTATATCTGCGACTATATCCGCACCTCCATCGGCCGTTTCGGCGGCGCGCTATCGTCTGTCCGGGCAGACGATCTCGGTGCCATTCCGCTGAAGGCGCTTATGGAGCGCAATGCCGGCATCGACTGGGAAGCTGTCGATGACGTGATCTTCGGCTGCGCCAACCAGGCGGGCGAAGACAACCGCAACGTGGCGCGTATGTCGCTGCTGCTCGCCGGACTTCCGGTGTCCGTGACCGGCACCACGATCAACCGCCTTTGCGGCTCCGGCATGGATGCCGTCATCGCGGCAGCCCGCGCCATCAAGGCCGGCGAGGCCGAACTGATGATTGCCGGTGGTGTCGAAAGCATGAGCCGCGCGCCCTTTGTCATGCCGAAGGCCGACACGGCCTTTTCCCGCAACGCCGAGATCTACGACACGACGATCGGCTGGCGCTTCGTCAATCCGCTGATGAAGAAGCAATACGGCGTCGACAGCATGCCCGAGACCGGCGAAAATGTCGCCGAGGACTTTCGTGTCAGCCGCGCGGACCAGGATGCCTTTGCCGTGCGCAGCCAGAACAAGGCAGCCGCCGCACAGCAGAATGGCCGGCTGGCCAAGGAGATCGTCGCGGTCACAATTCCCCAGCGCAAGGGCGAACCCGTGATCGTCTCGCAAGACGAACATCCCCGCGCAACCACGATCGAGACGCTGGCCAAGCTCGGCACGCCGTTCAAGAAGGAAGGCGGCACGGTGACTGCCGGCAACGCCTCCGGCGTCAACGATGGCGCGGCAGCTTTGATCATTGCGTCCGAAGCAGCCGTCAAGAAATACGGCCTCACGCCGATCGCCCGCATCGCCGGCGGCGCCACGGCCGGCGTTCCGCCGCGCATCATGGGTTTCGGCCCGGCACCGGCTTCGAAGAAACTGCTCGCCCGTCTCGGCCTGAAACAGGAACAGATCGATGTTATCGAACTGAACGAGGCCTTTGCCTCGCAAGGACTGGCGACGCTGCGTGATCTCGGCATCGCCGATGACGACGCCCGGGTCAATCGAAATGGCGGCGCCATTGCGCTGGGTCATCCGCTCGGCATGTCAGGTGCCCGCATCACCGGCACGGCGGCTCTCGAACTGCAGGAGACCGGCGGCCGCTATGCGCTGTCGACCATGTGCATCGGCGTCGGTCAGGGAATTTCGATCGTTCTCGAACGGGTCTGAAACCCCGCTTAAGGGTTGAGGAACGTCAGGATCAACTGGTGCACCGCTCCGCCCGGCGACATCTCGACCCGGTCGTAGTCGCCGTGGCGCGCCACATGGGCATCCGAAATCGGCTTCAGCTGCGCCTGCAGCGCCTGGCGGACTTTCTGGCATTGCGGGTCATTCTCGGCCCGCAAACCGACCGAAAGCTGCTCGATTTGCCGCACAAGGTCGCGAATGAACTCGCCATGCAGCTTTTCATGCTCGACGATGCCTGCGTAGAACCGGTCCCACCTAGCCTTGGTATCGCCCTGCAGTGTCTGGCTGGGTTTCGGCAACGTATAGGTGATGGTCAGCTTCGGCTTGGCCGACACCAGCACGCAGGCGGTGCCCTGCGGTTGGTAATCCCGCTGCCAGGTCAGCTTGAAATTGGTGTGTGCGATCACGCGTCCCGCACCGATCTGCGGCCCTCTGTCTCCGATCGAACGGTAAAGCTCCATCGGTGTCGCACCGTTGATCTTGTAGGGCACGACCTTTTCGGTCGCGACCCAATCCGCAAGCGCAGAATTGGCAGACGCAAAGACGGCAAAGGCAAGAACGAGGCTGGCTCTGAAAAGCTGGATCACGCGACTTCCGATCGTTGGCAATGACCGGCAAGACTTAACTGTCCAAGGCACCGCATTCAATCAACTCCGTCCGAAAGCGCCACAAATTGCTTTAGTTTGCACGCCAGATCACCGGATCTTACAATATGCGCTTTGCTTAAATTTAACTCCGACTGATGTAGCATTCTCGAACATCAATAATCATTTGTGATGGTGGAGCTGTATTCTAGATGTCGAGAGAGACGCTGCGGACTGGTTTTGAACGGGCATTTGCGCTGTTCACCGTCCCGAATGACAACCCAGAACTCACTCTGGCGCAGTTCAAGGCGTTTTCGAAACAGGTCCCGCTGCTCTATTTCATTCTTGCGACGAACATGGTTTCGCTCTCGGCGACCCATCAGGGCATCGCGCCGGACTATCTGGTGATCTATCTGCCAGGATTCTTTACGCTGATCTGCACCGTCCGGGCGATTGCCTGGCTGACGCGACGCAATGTCGAGCAAACCCCGGCACAGGCATACCGCCAGCTCCGCGCCACCAATGTGCTGGCCGGCATCCTCGCCATCTACTTCACCGGTTGGGCTCTTGCCCTGTTTCCCTATGGCAGCGCTTACCAGCAGGCACACGTTGCCTTCTTCATGGCGATCACGGTTATCGGCTGTATCTTCTGTCTCATGCATCTGCGCTCCGCAGCGCTGCTGGTCACGGCATTGGTCAATATCCCCCTCTTTGTCGCCATGTGCATGAGCGGCGAACCGACCTTCATCGCAACCGGCGTCAATGTCGTGCTCGTCAGCGGCGCCATGGTGATGATCCTCCTGACCCACTACAGCGATTTTCGCCAACTGAACGAATCCCGTCAGGTTCTGATCACCCAACAGGATGCTCTGCACGAGCAGAACCGGGCCATGCAGGTTTTGTCGGACGAAAACCTGCGTTTGGCCAATCTCGACAGCCTGACCCTTCTCGCCAACCGTCGCAGCTTCTTCCAGATGCTCGAGACCGAGTTTGCCAGAGCCACATCCTCAAACCAAACCTTGGCCGTAGGCGTCATCGACCTGGACGGCTTCAAGCCGGTCAACGATATGTTCGGCCATTCGGCGGGAGACAAGGTGCTGATCGAGGTCAGCAATCGCCTCTCGCAAATCGCGGATGAAAACCTGTCTGTCTACCGCCTTGGTGGTGATGAATTCGGGCTGTTGGTCAAGGGTCCGATCACCGAACGCCACATTCAGAGCCTTGGACTGAACGTCTGCGACGCCATAGCCCAGCGCATCAACATCGGCTCCGGTATCGTTCAGGTCACCGGTTCGGTCGGTTTCGCCATCTATCCGGACGTCGGCGTCACCGGACTGGAACTCTATGAGCGGGCCGATTACGCGCTCTACAACGCCAAGAAGCATCAGCGCGCCGGCGTGGTGATTTTCAACGCCGTACAGGCCAACGAACTGACCCGCCAGAAAGTGGTGGAAGAGGCGCTGATAGCGGCCGACCTGGTGAAAGAACTATCCCTGGTTTTCCAGCCGATCGTCTGCATGACCAGCCGCCGCTGCATCGGCTTCGAAGCCCTTGCCCGCTGGGAAAGTCCGCTGATCGGCCAGGTCTCCCCGGCGGAATTCATCCCAATTGCAGAGCATAACGGGCGCATTGCCATGATGACCCGTCTTCTGCTCGAGCGTTCGCTGAAAGTGGCAAAGGACTGGCCGCCAGGGGTGTTCCTCTCGTTCAATCTCTCGCCGCATGACCTAACCTCCAGCGAAAGCACGCTGAAGATTGCCGCCATCGTTCTGGCCAGCGACTTCGATCCACGTCGCATCAATTTCGAGATCACCGAAACCGCCGTCATGCATGATTTCGAACAGGCCAATGCCTCGATCCAGATATTGCGCGATCTCGGCTCCGGTATCGCGCTCGACGACTTCGGCACCGGCTATTCCAGTCTCAGCCATGTGCACAAGCTGCCGCTGACGAAAATCAAGATCGATGGCAGCTTCGTGCGCGATATCCACAAGCATCAGTCGAGCTTCAAGATCGTCAAGTCCGTGCTGGCGCTCTGTGCCGAAATGGATCTGAAGGCGATTGTCGAAGGTGTGGAGACCGAGGAAGAGCTGCAGATCCTCGAAAGCCTCGGCGTGGAAGCCGTGCAGGGCTTCTATTTCTCGCGTCCGCAAAAGGCGGAGGAGACGCTTGCATGGTTCGCAGATCGGGAAAGACTGCTCGCGGCCTCCTGACCCCGGCAGACCGGCACTCGCACTATGTCACGCCAACAGTGCTTTCATCTGCCGCACCGTATCGGCATCGGTCCGCCGCGCATTGGTAGGTGAAAAGCCGAAATCGACAAGATCGACATTCGGCTCCATCGGCTGACTGCAAGAGGCGTGCAGCTCGAAAATCCCGGGAATGGCAAGGAAATCCGCCGCATTGCCTGGACGCACGCCACCACCGGGCATGATCGAAATGCGCCCGCTCGTCACCTCGGCGACACGCCGCAATACCGGCAGGCCGGCCTCGGCATGCCGGGCGCCACCGGAGGTGAGAACCCGCGAAAAACCGAGATCGATCGCCATTTCCACAGCGACATCAAAGTCCGGCACCATGTCGAAGGCCCGGTGCAAGGTGATATCGAGCGTTCCGGCAGCTTTGATCAGCCGCTCCAGCACTGCCCGATCCAGCGTGCCGTCTGGTCGCAATGCACCGATCACGACACCTGCGAGCCCGGCATCGCAGGCAGCCTCGATATCGGCAAGCATGATTGAAATCTCGTCATCCGAATAGGCAAAGCCGCCGATGCGGGGACGGATGATGGCATTGACCGGGATCGGGCTTTTCGCAGCTAGCGCCATGAAACCCCGTGTCGGGGTCAGCCCGCCCACGCCAAGTGCGGAACACAGTTCGATGCGATCCGCACCGCCGGCAATCGCTGCGGCAAGGCCATCGGCATCGTCAACACATACTTCCAGGATCCTCGCCTGCATCCTGCCCCCTTACCTGTCCGTCACGGTTGCGAATGGTTTGTCGAGGAACCAGAGCAGTAGAATACCGGTCAGGCCCGCGACAGCCCCCAATATCGCCGTTCCCGCATAGTCGCTGACGGCGGTGCCGACGGCAAACAGCAAGGAACTCAGTCCACCGCTGACAAAGATATTCACCGCGATCAGCGAACTACCGAGCCCGGCGCGGTCGGCGATTAGGTTCTGCAGGTAGGTGATCGGAATGGCGATGATACCGGCAGCCCCGAGACCGCTCACCACTGTCAGGATATAGACATCGCGCGGCTGGTCGGCGAGGCCGAGGAAGATCAGGTAGGCGCAGTAGACCACCGCCCCGGCCGACATGGCGATGACGGTGGATGTGCGCATCTCCACCCAGCCCCAGAACAGAATGAAGATGATTTCGAGGAACGCGACAATGCCGACGATCACGCCGACATCGGCCGTCGTGCCGCCAGCCTTGCCCGTGACGACAAGCGGGAGCACCGCGCCGTTGACATGCAGCATGGACGAGATCAACGCGATCGCCAGCAGCCGTGACACGACAGAGCGCGAGCCGATCTGGCGGATTGACGCGAAGAAGGAGTAATGCGGCCTGTTTTCGGCAACCGGCGGCGGCTCTTTCGGCATGCCGAAAAAGAACAGCGCCAGACAGATCAGGCAGGCAAGAGCGGCCAGCAGATAGGCCGGCAGCATGCTGGGGCCACCGGCCAGCATAGCACCGACAACGCCGGGAACGAGAACCCAAGAGAGCGACAGAACGGCGCGGATCGCCGAATTGACCGCGATGAGCTCCCTGACCGGCATGCCGGCCGAGACTGCCCGCACATTGGCGAAGATCAGCGAATTGACCGAATTGAAGATCGGGATGAAGACAAGTGCCGCGATGATGAAGACCAACTGTGACGGCAGCAGGTACACGATGCCGAAGCCGACAACGCCGAATGTTCCGGCAAACAGCATCGGTGAGCGAAAATGCCCCAGGCGATCCGCGAGAATGCCGGCCGTCACACTGGCGCTGACATTGACCAGCGCCGCCGCCATCATCAGGACGGAATAGATCGCATCCGACAGGCCCAGTTCACGAATGCCGACAAGCGACATATAGGGCGAAGTCGCTGCTCCGGAAAATCCGAAAAAGAAGATCGCGAGCGCACTCACCCGGATGGGTGGATGGCGATAGACAAGCGTCAGGGTCGACAGCATCGGACAATACGTTCACATGGAGGGAGCGTGCCACCGGCAGCGGCACGCAAGAGATGCTTCGCTAGGCGCCCGGGAATCGAGCGGACAGGCGAACCAGAGGTGTATACTCGAAATCCTTGACGAAGGGATAGGTCGGCTGCTGGCGCCGTTTGCTCGGCAAGGCCTCAATATCCTGGTTGATCACACCATCGGTGAGCGCCATCAGATTGGGGTTGGCGATCGGGCTGAGTTCCGGCGACAGATAACCCGATTTCACGACCAGAAGCCGGACGGCCTGCGGGTCGAGACCGTGTCGGGTGAAATCGGCGATGTTGTGATACGGCCGGCGTTTCGCCGCCAGGATGACCGTAATGCCACCAATCGCCACGACGGCCTGACGCTCTGCCGGCACACCGGTATCATCGAGCCGCAACACCTTTGCTTTCGTTTCGACAAACGGACTGGCCGGGTCGAGTGAACCGCCGATCTTCAGGCTGATCTCCGCGCCCTCGCCGGCCGCAAAGCAGGCCTCGACGGCAGGCCTGTCGGTAATGCCGCCGACCAGCGCACCGTCGAAATTGCGGGCGATCAGTGCCTTGAGCACGTCGCCACGATCACCGACGCCACCACCGGTCGGGTTGTCGCCCGAATCCGCCAGGATCACCGGTCGGGATTTCGCCTTTTCAGCAATGTCGAGCATGTCCTCCAAGGGACCTGTGACCGGTCCGAACTGGAAATCGGAGCGCGCATCCCAATAGGATTGGGCAATCGCGGCTGCCGCCGTTGCTGCAGCAACCTTGTTGTCGGCCGTCACCACGGCGCAAGCCGTACCGCGCGGTTCGTCCGCCCAGACATAACCGACCATCAGGTTGGCATCCCAGATGCCCGGCGCTTTGTCATGCTCCGGCAGCTTCAGATAAAGACCCTTGGCCGGCTCGTCCTCCGTCGAGGTCCGCTCACCCGGCAGAAGGACAGGGACAGGCGCCCAGGCAACGCCTGGCTTTTCGCCGGTCGTGAGCGCCCGCACCAGCATCGACCAGGCGCGCACCATGGTTTCGCGCACGTCGATATGCGGCGCCGTGCGATAACCTGCGAAGATGTCGAGCTGGTCGATGATCTTCTGGGTCACATTGCCATGCAGGTCATAGCTCGCGGCAACCGGCACATCAGGCCCGACCACCGCGCGCGCCGCAGAAATCCAGTCGCCTTCCGCATCGTCCATGCCTTCGACATTCATCGCGCCATGCATGGCGAGATAGAGACCATCCACAGGCAACGCGTCCCGGAGAAGCTCGAGGAACTGCGCCTTGAAGCCTTCATAGGTGGCGCGTGCGAGCGGACCACCCGGAACCGCGCGCGCATGCAGCAATGGATGATGCTCGATATCCTCGGCGTCGAGGAAGTTGAAATACTCGGCGCCCAGCAGTTCCTCACCCCGCAGCACGCGGAAATCGTCCGGCTGCATCAGAACTGGCGAAGACGTGCTGCACTCGGTGTGAATGCCACCAACGGCGATACGCAAGGTCATGTCGGTCTCTCCTCAGTAGCGCGGGCTCAAGGGAACGATGGCGGCAAACCGCAGCCAGTCCTTGCGCTCCTTCGGCGTCCAGGCTGCTTCGGCGATGGCCGGCAGGCGCGGGAAGACGAGATGATTGAAATAGTCGCGATTGAGGAAATGCTCTGACCAGATGCAGGCCTGCACACCCCGCATGCGCGCCGCGAGTTCCGCCGGAAACTCCGCCACGGCTTCATAGGTATAGGTATGATGCGGCGGCACGGTGCCGGCCCAACTGGCACCCGGCTCCTGCCACTCAGTCGCCTGGACCATGTCGAGATAGTAGGCCTGGCCCGGTGTCATGACGACATCATAGCCCTGCTTCGCCAATTCCAGCCCGACTTCCGGCTTCTGCCAGGCCATCAGCAGCGTGCCGTCCGGATCGACGCCGCCGCCATGGCTGACTTCGTCCCAGCCGGCCAGCTTCTTGCCGCGCTCGGCCAGCATCTGCTGGATGCGCTTCATGAAATAGCTCTGCAGGCCGAACGTGCCTTCGATGCCTTCGTCTTCCATCAGCTTTTTCGCCAACGGTGATGCCATCCAGGTGTTCGACGCCACCTCGTCGCCGCCGATATGGATCAGCACAGAGGGGAAGAGTTCGACCATCTCGTCGAACACCTTGCCGAGCACTTCATAGGTGTATTCGATCGCCGGGTTCAGCGCGTTGTTGGGATATCCCTGCACCGAACGATAGCTGTCTGGTGCTTCCTGGCCGTCGATCAGGTCCGGCAGAGCGACAAGCGTCGCCGTGCTGTGACCGGGAATGTCGATTTCCGGGATGACCTCGACATGCAATGCCGTGGCATGCGCCACAATGTCTTTGACGTCTTCCTGGCTATAGAAGCCGCCGACCGGTTCCGCGCCATTGCCGAGCTGCGGCAGCAGCGGTTCGTCGGGGCCACGCAGGACACCGAGCGTGGTCAGCTCCGGATAGGCCTTGATCTCAAGCCGCCAGGCTTCGTCATCGCTCAGATGCCAGTGGAAGATGTTCATCCGGAACCAGGCGAGAATGTCGATCAGCCGCTTGACGTCATGCGTCGGATAGAACTGCCGCGAGACATCGAGATGGCAACCGCGCCAGCCGTAGCGCGGCTGATCGGAAATGCTGCCCGAAACCGGGAACCGGAACAGATCCGGCTTGATACGTGCGCCATGCAGCATCTGGGCGAGAATGGTCAGGCCATATTGCAGGCCGGCGATATCGCCGTAGGAAATGCTCACGTCGCTCTGCGAGAAGACGATTCCATAGGCGGAAGCGCCGAGGCTTGCCTTTTCCTCGAAACGCAGCGCACGCCCCTCGTGCACCGGCGCCAGCGCCAGCGGCGCATGACCGGCGGAAAACAGCCGGCAGAACAGCCGGAGCGCATTTTCCACGGTGCGCAATTCGGCAAGCGAAGCACCTTCGGCGGGATAAAGCGCCACGGGAAAGCTGTCGCCGGCCACGAGCGTCGCCTCTGCCGGCCAGGGCAGCATGGCGAAGGGCTCGCTAACCTTGCCTTCCGGCAGCAGAGCCGGTGCCGGTTCGCTATGCTTGCCCTCCAGCATCAGATCGGCGACGGCCACCGCCATGTGGCTGCCATCTGCCAAGGTCAGATAGGCGGATTTCGCACCGTCCGTGCGATGCACCGCCGGCCGATGCAGCCCGGCCACGGTAAACTGCCAAGAAGCGCCCGGCGCTAGCACGAAGCCCTGCGGCGGCGCGAATTGATGGAAATTGGCGTTGCGGTTGACGAATGTTGCATTGCTGCAGGCAGCCTTATCGATCACCCGGGTCAGGGATGTATAGGCGACCTTGAAGCCGCTGATGGCTGCGTCGGACAGGTTGACCAGCGTGAAGATGAAACGACCGTTCTGGCCACCCTCGGTCGGGTGCCAAGCGTTCTCGAGACGAAAAAGGACTGGTGCCATGATGGTTCCCCTGGCTTATCGTTGGATCAGTAATGTTCGGATTGCGAGAAGGTTCGGGCGAGTTCCGCCTGGCCTGCGGTCAGGCCGCAATCGACCGGAAGGCAGACGCCGGTAATCGCCGCCGCCTGGTCGCCCGACAGGAAGAACACCGCATTGGCGATGTCCTGGGCGGTTGCGATGCGCCGCAGCGCGTACCAGCGCTTGGCTTCCTCGAAGACCTCAGGATTGGCCGCAGCCCGCGCTTCCCAGGCCTGCGTGCGCACAGTGCCGGGCGCCACCGCATTCGAGCGAATGCCGAACTTGCCGTATTCGACCGCAATCAGCTTGGTGAGATGAATAAGGCCGGCCTTGGCCGCGCTATAGGCCGGATGGCCGAACACGGCCATGCCATTGACTGACGAGATGTTCACCACCGAGCCCTGCGCCTGTTTCAACGCCTCGGAAAAAGCCCGGAAGCAGAGGAAAGGCGCCTCGAGGTTCAGTGCATTGTCCTTGCGCCAGATATCACCATCTGTGTCATGCAGGCTGACGGCACGCGCGGCGCCTGCATTGTTGACCAAGGTATGGACGAGCCCCAAATCGGCGATTTTCGTCGCCAGCAGAGCAAGCTCCGCCTCGCTGGTCACGTCGCAGCCAAGTGCGACGAAGCGTTCCGGAGGTCCGAGATCGCGCGCTGCCTTTTCCGCTGCGGCAACGTCGATATCGACGAGGACCACAAGATCATGGCTGTCGGCCAACCGAAGCGCGATCGCCCGTCCGATATCGCCGGCGGCTCCGGTTACAACGGCAACGGAAGGCATCAGTTACCCACCTTGGGGCAAACGGACGGCAGGAACAGGCTGGACACGGGGTCAGTCTCCCAGAAGCTGGCGGTCGTCACCATCGCGGTGCTCAACCAGTTGTTGCTTGATATGGCGTAGGGTCACCTGCGAGAGCTTGCGATTGCGATAGGCGACCAGACTGGCGATCACATCGACCACTGCGAGATAGGCAAAACGTGTCGAGGTCGGCCGGAAGATATTGTCACCTTCGGGCAGGTCGATACCGATCACCAGTTCGGCCGCCTTGGCGACGGGACTGTCGCTCTGGGTCAGCGCGATCGTGGTAATCCCGTTTTCGCGTGCCAGATTGAAGCATTTGACCAGCTCGGCATTGCGACCCGAGAATGACGAACCGATCAGCACGTCATTGGGTCGAGCCGCCGCCGTCAGCATCAGTTGCAGACCGTGGTCGGTGCTGACGCTGACCCGTGACCCGAGCCGGAACAGCCGGTTCTGGAACTCGCCGGCGATTAGCGAGGAATTGCCACCCGATCCGAAGGCATAGACCATTTCGGCACGCGACACGCGATCTGCAACCTTTTCCAGCACCGACGCATCGAGCGCGCGATGCACCATGAAAAGGGCATTCTGCGCCTTGGTGATCACATCGGTCGCCACATCGGCCGGTTCCGTGCTTTCGGCTTCCGGATTGAGATAACGCACGCCGACATAGGCGGTGCGAGCCAGGTTGACCTTGAAATCGGCAAAGCTCTGACATCCGAGACGCCGGCAGAACCGCGTCACCGTCGGCGGCGACACTTCGGCGCGTTCGGCAAGCTCGATGATCGAGGCGTTGACGGCGAAATCGAACTGGGTCAGCAGAATTTCCGCGATGCGTTGCTCCGAGGCCGAAAATTGCGGCCCCTCTTCCTGTATCGTCGCGAAAATGTCCAACTGCCCGCCCTCTTCCCTATTTCGAAGACTTGTAGGCTATGCAGTCAATCTCGACCTTGCAATCGACCATCATCGACGCCTGCACGCAGGCACGCGCCGGCGGATGCTCGCCGAAATACTGCTGGTAGATCTTGTTGAAGGTCCAGAAATCGCGTGGGTCATCCAGCCAGACGCCACAACGCACGATATGCTCGACGCCGTAGCCCGCCTCGTGCAGGATCTCGATCACGTTGGCGATCGTCTTGTGGGTCTGCTCGACAATGCCGCCGCTGATGATTTCGCCATTTTCCATGGCCACCTGGCCGGACACATGCAGCCAGCCATCGGCCTCGACCGCGCGCGCGAAAGGAAGACGCTGCCCACCCGCACCGGCCTTTTCAGCTCCGTAACGCTTGATCGTCATAGGGCACTCCATGCAAATTATTTTCTTCAATCGTTGACAAACGACCATAAAAAACCGAATTTGACCAGAGAAAAACACGGTTTATGAAAAGATTTTAAAGGCGAGACCCAGAATGCGCGATCCGTTCAAAAATCCCTTTCCCGAAAGCGACATAGCGCGGCACAGCATCTGGGAGATGCTGGTGAAACGCGATATCGACGCCTTTCTCGCCGCCGATTGGGATATGGTCGCTGGCGACTTTGTCGAGGAAGGCTTCCTCGGCATCAACGGCAATCGCGACGCCAATCCCGACAACTGGCGCCTTGCCTTCCCTAGCCTCACCGCCTATCGCGACGAATGGCTGAAACAGGCGAAGGATTTTGCCGGCGAAAGCTATGGCGAAGACACCCGCACTGCGATCTTCACCACCACGACGCTGGAGGTTATCGAAGTGGAAGGCGAAACGGCGCTGGTGCGCAAGAAGTTCGACGGCGGGATCAAGAAGGCTGACGGCACTTTTGACGTGATGAAGTGGCAGACGCTTTATTACTGTCGCCTGCACGAGGGTCGCTGGAAGATCTCCGGCTTTACCGGCTACCTGCCCAACCCGATGGGCTAAGACGCCGTCCGCCTCGACAACAGATCAGAAAGCCAGCCCGTGCGCATTTTCACAGCCGCTCTTGCAACGGAAACCAACACCTTCTCTCCGATCTGCATCGACCGGCGCGCCTTCGAGGAATCGCTCTACGCGGCACCCGGACAGCATCCGGAAACGCCAACGCTATGCACGGCGCCGATCACCGTTGGTCGCAAGGTCTGCGCGCGGAAAGGCTGGACGCTGATCGAAGGCACGGCGACCTGGGCCGACCCGGCAGGCCTCATCAACAGGCAGACCTTTGAGAGCCTGCGCGACGAGATCCTTGACCAGTTGATGGCCGCGATGCCGGTCAATGCCGTCGTGCTCGGACTGCATGGCGCCATGGTCGCCGATGGCTACATCGACCCGGAAGGTGATCTGCTCACCCGGATCCGCGAGATCATAGGCCCGGACATCCTACTCTGTGCCGAACTCGATCCGCACAGCCACCTGACCGCCAAGCGTGTCGCTGCCACCGATTTTTTCGTCGTCTTCAAGGAATTTCCCCATACCGACTTCGTCGATCGCGCGGAGGATCTGTGGGCCATCGCCGTCGACACGCTTGAGGGCCGGGTGAAACCTATCATGTCGGTTTTCGACTGCCGCATGATCGACGTTTTCCCCACGTCACGCGAACCGATGCGCGGCTTTGTTGACAGGCTTATGGCCATCGAAAAGGAAGATAGCGACGTGCTGTCACTTTCGGTCATTCATGGCTTCATGGCTGGCGACGTTCCGGAAATGGGCACAAAGACGATCGCCGTGACCAATGCAAAGCCGGACAAGGGGGCAGCGCTTGCCCGTGAACTCGGCCTCGACCTGTTCTCCAAACGCGGCACCTTCATGATGCCGCAGATCGATGAGCGCGAGGCGGTTGCCCGCGCCGCGGCCTTCCCCAAAGGCCCGGTTGTGCTCGCCGACATGTGGGACAATCCCGGCGGCGGCACGGCAGGCGACGCAACCGTTGTCCTGGCTGAAATACTGGCGCAAGGCATCACCAATGTCGCCGTCGGCATGATCTGGGACCCGATCGCCGTTCAGATCTGCATGGCGGCCGGTGAAGGCGCAGAAATACCCCTGCGTTTTGGGGCGAAATCGGCCCCGGGCACAGGCAATCCGATCGACGGACTGGTAAAGGTGATCAAGGTGGTGCCGAATGCTGAGATGCGTTTCGGCGAAAGCGTCGCGCCATTCGGCGATGCGGCCCATATCCATTTGAACGGCATCGATATCATCCTGAGCAGCGTGCGCGTGCAGAGCTACGACCCGTCGCTGTTTACGGCGCTCGGCATCGACCCGACGCAAAAGCATATCCTGGTGATCAAATCGACCAACCATTTCTACGCGGCCTTTTCAAAGATCGCATCGGAGATATTGTATTGCTCGGCCGGCACGCCGTATCCGAACAACCCGGCCAAGACCGCCTATCGCCGTGTACGCCAGGATATCTGGCCGATCATGGCCAACCCCCATGATACTCCCGAAGGAAACGAGGCCGCCTGATGATTGATCTTCGCCCAAAAATCGGTGCGCCGCTGCAATCGCTGTCGACACCCTTGCCGTTGATCGATGAAGCCCGCCTCGAGGCGAACATCGCCCGCGTTCAGTCCTATATGGACGCCAGCGGCATTGCCTTTCGCCCGCATATCAAGACCCACAAGATCCCGTCGATCGCCAAGGCCCAGGTCGAGGCCGGCGCGAAAGGTATCAACTGCCAGAAGATCACCGAGGCCGAAGTGTTTGCCGATGCCGGCTTCGAGGACCTGCTGATCACCTTCAATATTCTCGGGCTTGAAAAGCTCGAGCGCCTCGCCGCCTTGAACGAACGTATTTCGGGCCTCAAGGTCGTCGCCGATAGCGCCGCAACTGTGCAGGGACTGTCTGCCTATTTCACCGGCCGCCGACCACTGACCGTCCTGGTCGAGTGCGATACCGGTGGCGGGCGCTGCGGCGTCCAGACCCCGGCTGAGGCCGTAGAGTTGGCGCAGATGATCGTCGGCATGACACCTCTGATCTTTGGCGGCCTGCTGACCTATCCCAAGGCGAATAGCGAGAGCGACGTCGAGACCTTCTTCGCCGAAACCCTGGCCGCGCTTAAGGCCCTCGGCATCGCCTGCCCCATCGTCTCCAATGGCGGCTCACCGAGCCTGTTCTCCGCCCATCTCGTATCCTCGGCCACGGAGCACCGGGCGGGCACCTATGTCTACAACGACCGTTCCATGGTGCGCGCCGGCCATTGCACGCTCGATGATTGCGCCATGCATATTCTGGCGACCGTGGTCTCGCGCCCAACCGCAGACCGCGCCATTCTCGACGCCGGCTCCAAGACGCTGACGTCGGATCTTCTCGGCTTTTCCGATTTCGGCCTGATCCTCGAATATCCGCAGGCGTCGATCACCGGCCTGTCGGAGGAACATGGCACGGTCGACCTCTCCAAGGTGGACGGCAAACGCCCCGAGATCGGCGAGAAGGTGCGCATCGTGCCGAACCATACCTGCGTCGTCTCCAACCTGTTCGACAGCATGACCTTCCATCGCAATGGTTTGGTCACGCGTGTTGAAAACGTCGCCGCCCGCGGCCTCGTCTGGTAGCAAGGTTTCGGTTGCGACGCAGATCGACCTTCCGCTAGCGTAAGCTGCGGGAGGATCATTCATGTCGGACACAGGTCAGAAGCTGCGCGGCGGCTGCATGTGCGGTGCGGTAGAATACGAGGCCGAAGATCGGTTCCTCTATGCGCTCAATTGCCATTGCTCGAAATGCCGCCGGACCACAGGCTCCGCCTTCAAGCCCATTGCTGGCCTGCAAGTGGATGATTTCACGATCATACGGGGCAAGGACGACCTGTTTGTCCACGGCGATCCGAAAGGCATCCATGACCTCCACTGTCGGACTTGCGGATCGCTGATCTATTCCTGGATCGCCGAAAACGGCAGCGTGAAGATCCATATCCCGATGGGCACGCTGATCGATGCACCCTCGGCGCGACCCACGATGCACATCTTCGTCGGATCGAAAGCACCGTGGTACGACATCACCGACGACCTGCCGCAATATCAGGGCTTTCCGTGAGACAGATCTCAACGCAAACAAAAAATGGCCCGCCCGAAGGCGGACCAGAGTTAAGGTCGGGGGACCTGAACCAAATTCTTACTCGGCAGCAGTAACCGCAGCCGGAAGTTCCAATGTGCGCCAATCGACCTGGCGCTCCAGCGCCTGACCATTGCCGTCAAACAGATGGCAGTCCGCTGCCATGATGCCGGTGACCAGCGGCTCTTCCGCACGCACGGGTGCCGATCCCGGCAGCAGCGCGCAATAGGGCTCGCCGGACGGCAGGGCGGCATAGGCAATCGTATTGATGCCAAGCCGCTCAATGACCGACGGAATAACGGTGATGTTAATGTCGCCCCGCGCAAGGGTCGTGTGTTCCGGCCGAATACCAAGTGTCAGCGTCTGGCCAACGAGATCGGCACGCGGCTCGACCGGCAGCATGACGCTCTGGCCGTCATAGGAGACGGTGACACCGATCGGATCGATCGCTGTACACGTCACCGGCACGAAGTTCATCTTCGGGTTGCCGATAAAGCCTGCGACGAACAGGTTCTGCGGCTTGTGGTAGAGCTCGAGCGGTGCACCCACCTGGGCGATATTGCCGGCATTCAGCACGACGATCCGATCGGCCATGGTCATGGCCTCGATCTGGTCATGCGTGACGTAAATCATCGTCGCTTGCAGATCCCGATGCAACTTGGTCAGTTCGATACGCATGTCGGCGCGGAGCGCTGCGTCAAGGTTCGACAGCGGTTCGTCGAACAGGAAGATCTTCGGTTCGCGCACGATCGCACGGCCGATCGCGACGCGCTGGCGCTGGCCGCCGGAAAGCTGTCCGGGACGCTGCTGCAGGCGCTGGTCGAGTTGCAGGATTTTCGACACCGCGCCGACCTTCTCGCGGATCGTCTCTTCAGGCAGGCCTTCGACCCGAAGCGGGAAGGCGATGTTCTCGAAAACGGACATATGCGGATAAAGCGCATAGGACTGGAAGACCATGGCGATGCCGCGCTCGACCGGCGGTTTATCGTTGACCCGCTCACCGGCAATGACGATGTCTCCGTCGGTGGTGTCGTCAAGCCCCGCGATCATGCGCAGAAGCGTGGATTTTCCACAGCCGGAGGGGCCGACGAAGACCACGAACTCGCCGTCCTTGACCTCGAGGCTGACACCCTTGATCACCTCGAAATGTCCGAACGACTTTCGCACCTTGTTGAGAAATAGCTGACCCACGACTTCTGTCCTCGCGCGCCGGTCAATCTGCTGGACCGGCCAATTCACCATCAATCGAAATCCGCGGGCCAAAGCCGGCCCGCGGAGCCTCGAATATACGAGATTATTTGTACTGCTCGAGCTCGCCGGCAGCCTTCTTCAGCGCATCGGCAGGTTCTGCCTTGCCGGTGACGACGGACTGGACCAGTTCGATCACAACGTTCTGGAAGCCCTTGTAGTCGGTGAAGAGGGGCTCAGGACCACCAAAGGCGATACCGTCGATGAACGGCTTCCACGACGGGTCAGCCTTGACGAACTCGTCAACCTTCGGCGAAGGGCGCAGCGGGGTAAGGCCAGCGCCGCCCTGCAGTTCATATTCGCCCTGCGGACCCGGCGAGGTGATGAACTTGGCGAATTCGATCGCCTTTTCTTCCACGCCAGAGCCCTTGAACACGGCCAGGCTGTCGGTGATCAGCAGCGTGCCTTCACCCTTGGCGGCGGGGCCGAGTGGCAGCGGAGCAACGCCCCAATTGATCTTGGTTTCCTTGAGGCGGGCAGCAGCGCCCGAACCGGCCTGGATCATGCCGACCTTGCCGTCGAGGAAGATGGCGCGGATTTCGTTCTGCTCGTAAGCAGTTGCACCTTCGACGGAGTAAGGCGTGATGTCCTTGTAGGCCTGAAGGGCCGCCAGAACTTCCGGGCTGTCGATGACGATCTTGTCGCCGTCGATGACCTTGCCGTTATTGGTGTAAACCCAGTGCATGAACTGGTGCATGGTGTTGTCGAAGGTCTTGGCCGGCAGGCCGTAACCGGCAGTGCCGGTCTTTTCCTTGATCTGCTTGGCGAAGGCGATTTCTTCAGCCCAGGTCTTCGGCGCGACTTCCGGGTCAAGGCCAGCAGCCTTGAACAGGTCCTTGTTCCAGTAGAGGGCCTTGGTCGAGAATGCGACCGGCACGCCCCACTGCGTGTCCTCGAAGGTCACGGTATCGACGATGTTCGGATAATAGGAGGCCTTCTCCTCGTCGGTCATCGGAACCGGAACGATCAGGTCGTTCTGGGCAAATTCCTTCAGCGTGCGCGAGCCGACATAGGCCATGCCGACCGGCGTGCCGGCGACGGCGAGCGTCGTTGCCTTGTCCTGGCACTGTTCCCAGCCGACAACTTCCGGCGTGACCTTCCAGCCGGTATTCTTGCCTTCCCATTCCTTGATGTATTTCTCATGGATCGGGTCGATCTTGTCGCCGCAATAGATCCAGGAGATTTCCTGGTCGGCAGCCAGCGTGGTGAGCGCCGAGCTGGCCAGCAGGACAAACGAGCCTGCGAGCATGGTCAGTTTTTTCGTCATCGGTAGTTCCCCTTTGTTGACAGGTTAAAGCGTCCGGTTGGCCCGAATTTTATTGGCAGCCCTTATTTGATCGCCCCGGCGGTCAGGCCGCTGACGAGGAAACGCTGCAGGAAGAAGATCACGATCATCGCTGGCGCGATGCCGACGAAGCTTGCGGCCATCAACTCGTTCCAGATGACTTCCTGCCGACCGAAATAGGCAAACAGCCCGATCGGCAGCGGCATGTATTCGGTTTTCGAATTGAAGGTCAGGGCGAAGATGAACTGCTGGGCATAGGCGCCGATGAAGGTGGTGATCGCGACCACGGCGATGCCCGGCGTGGCAAGCGGCAGGACCACCCGCCGGAAGGTATAGAAGTAGCCGGCACCATCGACATAGGCCGCCTCTTCCAGCTCGCGCGGGATACGCATCATGTAGGTGCGAAGCAGCCAGATGGCCGACGGAATGAGGAAGGCGACACCCGGAACGATCATCGCGAAATAGGTGTTCAGCACGCCCATAGACCGCATCAGCCGGAAGAGCGGGATGAGCAGCACGGCGCCGGAGAACATGTTGACAGCAAGGAAGGCGCCGAGCAGCTGGCCACTGCCCCTGAACTCGAAACGGGCAAAGGCATAGGCCGCCGGCACCACGAGGATGAGCACGATGATGGTGGCAACCGTGGAGATGAAGAAGGAATTGAAGATGTAGCGCGCGAAGCCGGGCACGCTCACCCACATCGTCCGGTAGGCCTCGAACGAGCCGTTTTCCGGAAAGAAGCGATAGGGCGAGGAAAAGAGCTGGCTGAGCGGCTTCAGCGAGACCAGAAAGCCTTCGACGAAGGGCGCGAGCACGAAGGTCAGGAAGACCGCGATGCCCGCATAGATGCCGACCAGTTCATACCACTTGTAGCGATTGATCAGGGCTGTCTTGTCGTAGCTCATCGGGCGTGCTCCTGGGAAAGCCGGCTCGTCACACGGAAATAGGCAAAGCAGAAGATCGACAGGAAGATGCAGATCAGCACGGCGCGCGCCGCCCCTTCCCCGTATTTCTTCGACCCGATCGCGGTGTGATAGGTGTCGATGATCATCGTCGTCGTCTCGCCGCTCGGGCCTCCGCGCGTCAGGATCCAGATGATGTCGAACGAGTTGAAGGTGGCGATCAGCGACAGCATCGACATCGTGATCATCGCAGGCAGGATGAGCGGCATGGTGATGCGACGGAAGCGATATGTGCGGCCGGCGCCGTCGGTCCATGCAGCCTCGTAAAGATCCTGCGGGATCGCCTGCATAGCGGCCAGCATATAGAGGGTCACCATCGGCACGCCGATCCACACGTCCGTGAAGATCGTCGCCCAGAAGGCAGTCGAACCATAGGCGAGAAAGGCGACAGGCCCATCGACCAGGCCTGTGCGTTGCAGGACGCCGGAAATCATGCCGAACTGGCCGTTATACATCCAGCCCCACATGAAAATACCGATCGCCATGGGCACGATCCAGGGCGGCATGGTCAGCACCCGAAAGAGAGTGCGGCCAGGCACGGCGGAGTTGAGCATCGCCGCGCCGAAGGTGCCGATGATCATCTTGATCGAGACCGAGAAGAAGGTCCAGATGAAGGTCCGGACGATGACGGTGCCGAAGGTATCGTTGAAAATCTTCTCGTAATTCAACCAGCCGACCCAGTTGGTCGTCTTTTTCAGCGACGCATCCGTGAAGGAGAGAATGAACGTCTCGACCAACGGATAGGCAACGATGACAGCGATATAGAGAAGGGCCGGCGCAATCAGCAGCCAGGCAAAGATGACAGCGCTTCGTCTGGCTTGCATCACACCGCCCCTTACGCTGACTTCGCCTGGGCAACGCCCTGGCTCGTGCCGTGAAGGCAGGCATCGAAATGCTCGAATACCGGCTTCATGTCGATGACCTTGCGGCCGAGACGGGCTTCGTCCATCGCCAGAGCCAGCATGCCGGCCTCAAGTGCGTCGATCGCCGAAACCGGCTGCTTGGCACCCGTGCGCACGAAGGCGAGAACATCTTCTGCCATCTGCTCGTCTGCACCATAGTGATGCGACGTCGCCGAAGGCGCGGAATAGGTGTTTGCAATCAGTTTCTCATTGGTGCGCGCATCATGCACATCCATGAAACCACGGACGAAATCGCCTTCCGCCATACCCTTCGAGCCCATGACGCAGAAGCGGCGAAACTCATCCGGCACATTGAGATTGGTGTGGAAGGTCATCGACGCACCATTCTCGTATTCGACGATGGCGGTCTGGAAATCGATGATGTCGCCATCGCTGTCGAAGACTTTGTCAGAGCCCATCCAGCCGCTCGGCTTGCGATGATAGACTTCCATATCGTTGACGCCGTGATTTTCCGGCGCATTCGACGGCACGAAGCTCTTGCGGCCACCGAAGCTGGCGACGAAACGCGGGCGCGCGCCGACCACGCCATTATAGAGGTCGAGGTCGTGGCAGCATTTTTCCAGCATGAAACCGCCAGCATACTGGCCGTAGCGACGCCAGTCGCGCATGAAGAATGCACCGTGATAGGGCTGGATATGCTCGGACGCCTCGATCGAAACGACATCGCCAAGCTTGCCTTCGGCCTGCGCCTTGCGCAGGTCGCGGTAGAGCGGCGAATAGCGCAGCACAAGGCCGACCAGCAGGCGGGCTTGGCCATGGGTGTGCAGCAATGAGGCCAGCGCATAGCTTTCCTCGATAGTCGTGACGATCGGCTTTTCGGTAAAGACCGTCAGCCCTGCCTCAAGACCAAGACGGATATGATCCAGATGGAGATGGTTGGGCGAACCGATCATCAGAAGGTCAAAACTCTCACCGGCGATCAACGCTTCGGGCGTGTCGTAGGCCTTGCCCGGTGAGATGCCGTTTTCGGTCAGAGTCGGCATTCCAGCCGGCGCCGGATCCACATAACCGACGATCTGGAAATCCGGATCGAGTTCCTTGAACACTCGGCCCAAGTAGCCGAGGCGGAATCCGAGCCCGATAACGGCAACCTTCATGTGTAATTCCCCTGCTTTCGCAATTATTTTTCTTAGACTGCGTCAGAAACCGGTCATCGTCAACATCCGGTGGAAATTTTCATCAACTTATGAAAATTCTTTTCACGCAACAGATGCTTCCGCTATCTTCCAGCCTCACCCAATCGATCGAGGATACATCGTCGCCGAGGCACAACAACACGATCGGACACACAGACCTTCGAACCCCGAGCCGACTTGGCCCGACTTTTCAAAAGTTAACAAACGATACCAAATAAATGCCAATCGTCCAGACAGATTCGCAAGAAACGCTTGAATTGTCGATAAATAGATGATTTTACGGCGATATTTCTAGCAGCAACAGGTTTTTGGTACTCAACTGATGAAACCATTTGCGAAATAGGTGCTTGGTTGGTATCTTTTTAAGCAACTGACATTGGGAGGCTCAAGGAATGCGGATAGCGAAAAGTCTGGATTGCGCTTCCTGTCACCGTTGGCCCACCTCTCATCATCTCGGCAAAGGCAAGCCATGAGCGCAACCCTTCCTCTGGATCAGCTGCAGGCCGTTCGTGGTGGTCCTCTTTACGTCAAGCTTCGGAAGATGATTGAGGATGCGGTGTCGTCCGGCCGACTGAAGCACGGCGATGCCTTGCCCGCCGAACGTGACATTGCCGATGCCGCCGCGATCAGTCGCGTCACCGTGCGCAAAGCCATCGACGACCTGGTCAACGACGGACTGCTCGTTCGCCGCCGTGGCTCCGGCACGTTTGTCGTCAAGCCTGTGCCGCGCATGCAACAGCCATTGAGCCAGCTCACCTCCTTCACCGAGGATATGCGCCGGCGCGGCATGACGGCGGGATCGCACTGGATCGACCGTGGGCTCTATTTTCCGACCGCAGAGGAAACCATGATGCTGGGTCTCGTTGGCGGCGCGAGGGTCGCCCGGATCGAGCGCATTCGCACCGCCAATGACATGCCCATCGCACTGGAACGCACCAGCCTTCCCGACGATATCCTGCCCGATCCGGATGCCATGGACGATTCCCTCTATCTCCATTTGCGCCAGCGCGGCATCACCCCGGTACGCGCCAACCAGCGCATATCCGCCGTTATCCTGAGGGATGACGAGACCAAACTGCTTGGCGTGCCGCAGGGCTCTGCCGCGCTGTCGGTGCAACGTATCGCCTATCTCGAAACCGGCCGCGTGATGGAAATGTCGCGCGCCCTCTACCGCAGCGACGCCTATGACCTGGTCGCAGAACTGACCATCGGATCTCCGTGACGCCGAACCTTGAAAGACCTGCAATGCTGACGAAAATGCGAGAAGAAATCGACGAGATCCCGGCAGCCGCAGCGCGCCTTCTCAAGGAATCGTCCGACGCCATCGGCGAATGCGCCGATGCGCTGCGCCGAAAGGACCCCAGCGTCGTCGTGACGATCGCCCGCGGATCGTCCGATCATGCGGCCTATTTCCTCAAATACGCCATTGAACTGCAGCTCGGCCTGCCGGTTGCTTCCCTCGGCCCGTCGCTGGCATCCATCTATGAAGCGCCGATGAAGCTGGAAAACGCTGCGGCCTTCGCCGTATCGCAATCCGGCGCAAGCCCGGATATCGTTGCAATGATGCGCGGAGCCCGGCTCGGTGGGGCAACGACGATCAGCCTGGTCAACACGCTGCCCTCGCCGCTCGGCGATGCTGCAACCATCGCCGTCGACATCAAGGCCGGCCCGGAAATCGCGGTTGCCGCCACCAAGTCTTTCGTCAATTCGATTGTCGCAGGTCTCGCGATCGTCGCCGGCTGGAGCGACGACAAGGAACTGGCAAGTGCCGTCGCCCGCCTGCCGGAGCATTTTTTGCAGGCGCTGACGCTCGACTGGAGCACGCTCATCGAACCGCTGACCAATGCGGATTCCCTTTATATGCTCGGCCGTGGCCCGGCACTGGCAATTGCCGCCGAAGCGGCGTTGAAATGCAAGGAAACCTGCGAACTGCATGCCGAAGCCTATTCGTCGGCGGAAGTTCTGCACGGGCCTGTTTCGATCGTCGGCCGGAATTTCCCGGTCGTCGGTTTTGCCGCCCGTGACAAGGCCGAAGCCTCGATCGCCCAGACCATATCGAAACTGGCGTCCAACAATGCCGCCTGCTTCATCACATCCGAAAACTCGGAGGGTGCTAACCGCCTGCCGTTTATCGCAACGGGCCATCCATTGACCGATGCGCTGATGCTGATCGTTCCCTATTATGGCATGGTCGAATCGCTTTCCCGTGCACGGGGCTTCAATCCAGACAAACCCGTCGCACTGAAAAAGGTCACCCGGACCCAATGACTTCCGTCTTCGCCATTACCGCCAGCCGCATCTTCGATGGACAGAGTTTTCATCCAGACGCCGCCCTGATTGTCGACGGCGCTAAAGTCGGTGCCATCATGCCCCAATCGAAACTGCCGGCTGGCATGAAGACGCTTCCGATCGGCAACGGCCTGATTGCACCGGGCTTCATCGATCTGCAGGTCAATGGCGGCGGCGGCGTGCTGTTCAACAACCAGCCGGATGTTGCCGGCATCGAGACGATTTGCGCGGCTCATGCCCGCTTCGGCACGACAGCCCTCATGGTTACGTTGATCACCGATGTGGCTGCTATCCGTAACATCGCGGTCGACGCCGGCTGCAAGGCGGCGGCCAACGCCGTTCCGGGTTTTCTCGGCCTGCATCTCGAGGGCCCGCATCTCTCGGTCGCGCGCAAGGGAACCCACGATCCGTCACTGATCCGTCCAATGACCGAGGATGACCTCGCCTATCTCGAAAATCATGCCGGACATTTCGGCCTCCCGATGATCACCGTCGCACCAGAAAGCGTTACCCCCCACCAGGTCCGCAGACTGGTTGCATCGGGTTATCGTGTCAGCCTGGGCCATACCGATTCAGAATGTGCCGCGATCGACGCCTATGTCGAGGCGGGTGCAACTTTGGTCACCCATCTGTTCAACGCCATGAGCCAGCTTGGCAATCGCGAGCCGGGCCTGGTCGGTGCGGGGCTCTCCTCGGCGCAACTCCATTGCGGTTTGATCGCCGACGGTTTCCATGTCGATCCGGTCACCATGCGCGTGGCACTTGCTGCAAAGCAAGGACCAGCGCATGTCTTCCTCGTCACCGATGCCATGTCGACCATCGGCACCAACAGCACGGGTTTTGACCTGAATGGCCGCGCCGTCTATCGTCGCGATGGCCGTCTCACACTGGCGGACGGCACATTGGCAGGCGCTGATATCGACATGCTGTCCTGCGTGCGCTTCGTCCATGAGCGCCTCGGCCAACCATTGGAAGAGGCACTGCGGATGGCCAGCGTCTATCCGGCAAAAGCAATCGGCGTGACAACAAAAGGCAACCTTGCATCCGGCCAGGATGCCGATTTCCTGGTCCTGAGCGATGATCTCGACCTACAGTCTACCTGGATCGCCGGTGCCTGCGCCTATGAGGCGGAAGATGATCGACGGAAGGCCAGCGCATGATTGTCTGCTTCGACATTGGCGGCACCGCCATCAAGGGTGCGGTGGCTTACAGCACGGACGATATCCGCCCCTTCCCGCGGCATCCGACCCCGATCCACGATTTTGACGCCTTCGTCGCCACGCTGAAATCCGTGATTGCCGAAGCGGGCGGACATCCCGATTGCGTGGCGATCTCGATTGCCGGCGTCATCGACCCGGACACTGCGAACGCTGTCGTCGCCAACATACCCTGCATTCACGGCCGGCCGCTCCAGGCCGATCTTGAAAAACGCCTCGGCCTTCCCGTGATTATTGCCAATGATGCCGACTGCTTCGTGCTCGCCGAAGCGGGAATCGGTGCCGCGAAAGGCCACCGGGTCGTCTTCGGCATCATTCTCGGTACAGGTGTCGGCGGAGGCCTGGTCATCGACGGCAAACTGATCAACAGCCAGGGCGGTTTTGCCGGAGAATGGGGCCATGGTCCGATCTCGGCAACAGAAGCCGGTGAACCTCGGGCCCGCATCCCGCGCTTTCAATGTGGTTGCGGCCAGACCGGCTGCATCGACGCGATCTGCAGCGCGCGCGGTCTGGAAAAGCTTCATCATCACTTGCATGGCGAGACCCTGACCAGCGAAGACATTCTCTCCGACTGGCAGAAGGGCGACCCGATCGCGGCACGCACCATCGATGTCTATGTCGATGTGATCGCCGACCCGCTGTCGCTGGTCATCAACCTGACCGGAACCACGATCCTGCCCGTTGGCGGCGGTCTTTCCAATGTTCCGGCGCTGATTGCCGCGATCGACGTGGCGGTCCGTCGTCGCATCCTGCGCCGTTTCGACAGACCCATCGTCATCCCGGCGGAATGCCGTGTCGAACCCGGCTTGATCGGCGCGGCCGTGCTCGGTCTGACAGCGGCCCGTGAACTGTCGCCAGCCTGAGGACATACCATGGACATGCTGGTCAAGCTCTACGATTTGAAACCCGACGCCACCCTTGAGCAGCGCATCTCAGCACAGGACATCACCTTGCGCAGGGCTCTCGTTCCCGAACTCAGGTCGATCTGCGACTGGATCGAACCACGATTCGGTGCCGGCTGGGCAGCCGAAGCGACCGCGGCGCTCATGCGCCAGCCCGCCACCTGCTTCATCGCCCATCAGGGACCGGCATTGCTCGGCTTTGCCTGCCATGACGCCACGATGAAGGGCTTCTTCGGCCCGACCGGTGTCGACGAAGCCGCACGCGGCAAGGGCATCGGCCATGCATTGTTGATTACCACCCTGCTCGATATGCATGCCCAGGGATATGCCTACGCAGTGATCGGCGGCGCCGGCCCGGTCGACTTCTACCAGAAGAGTGTCGGCGCGATCCCGATCGAGGGCTCCAAACCGGGTATTTATCGCAACATGATCCCGACGGCCGCCCCGAACGGGGTGTCGAGCTAGCTTCAGCCAAGCTCCAACGTCGTGATGGCGAAGACACCTTCCTCTTCGATGGCAGGTGGCGCACCGCGATACATGCGGGCCGTCATGAAGCCCTGCTCGAAGCCGCAGGCGGCGAGGCGGGCGCTGAAGGCCTGCTGATATTCCGGCACGTCGATATGCACCGACCGGCCCTGAAGCTTGTCCAGACAGGCATCCAGCAGGCCGAGGGCAACGGTTTCGCTGACCGCGAAAATCGGCCCGATCTTGTAGCCTTGCACGCAAGGGCGCATGACCGCATATCCGTCTATGCCAGTCTCCGTCTCGCTCACCAGGGCATGACGCGGAACGTCCAGCCATTGACGCAGAAAAGCGGTGCGTGGGGCGGGAAAGAAGCCGCGGTCGAAGGCGGCAATCTCCGAAAGCCTCCCCGGCCCACCGGATGCGATAGTCTGTCGCGGCGCATCGGTCGGCTTCGCCTCTTTTACCGACCAGCGGAACGTCCGGTAGTGCGGGACAAAGCCCATGCAGCCATAATTTTCCTGCTGCTCAACCACGCCGTCAAGACCGAGAACCACAGCACCGAGATGCGCCATGCCGGCATCCCAGACTTGGCGTCCAAGCCCTTGCCCGCGAAAATCCGGGTGGCAGATATAAAGACCGATGAAGCCGAACCCATCGTAGCTGATCGCCGCAATGCCGGCGGCCAGGCGCCCGTCGACGAAGCAGCCGATAAAGCCCTGCGGATCTGCAGCGTGAAACGCTACCGCATCGGCAGTTCCCGGATTCCATCCCTCGTCAGCCGCCCAACTGACAAGCTGTTGGACCTCGACAGTGGTCAGCACACGGATTTCAGCAGACGAGGAAACCACGATCACACACCCATGGCGGCGGGCGAGAAACTCTCGAGCGCGCCCAGATACGGTTTATGAATCGGCGTGGCATAGGCGCCGCGCTTGGCAGTGGAGAGCCCGAGCGCGACGAGGGACTCCGCCTGCTTGACGGCTGCGGCCACGCCATCGACCACCGGCACGCCGAATTCGTGGCGCAGTTCGAGCGTGAGGTCGGCCATGCCCGCACAGCCGAGCACGATCGCCTCTGCGCGATCGTCCCGAAGCGCCGCCACGATCTCGCGGCGCAACCGGTCGCGCGCGTTGGAATTCGGATCTTCCAGCGACAGCACCGGCACGTCGGCGGCCCGCACCTTGCAGCGTCCGCTCATGCCATAGCGATGCACCAGATGCTCGACTGGCAGCCGAGAACGCTCCATCGTGGTGACGATGGAAAAACGCTGCGCAATGAAGGATGTCGCCGCCACCGCCGCCTCACAGATACCGATAACCGGGATTGACGCCAGCGCGCGGGCCGCATCAAGCCCCGTATCGTCGAAGCAGGCGATCACGATTGCCTGCGCCCCTCCCCGTTCCGCCTTGGCGATTTCGACCAGAAGCCCTGGAATAGCAAAGACCTCGTCGTAATAGCCTTCGATCGACACTGGGCCCATCGACGAGGTGATCGCCTCGATCTCCGTCCCGGCATTGGCCACGCGCCTTGCCGCGTCTGCGATCGTCGCCGTCATGCTGGCGGTCGTATTCGGATTGATGACTGCGATCTTCATGCGCTCAGCCCTGGTTCCTGCGGCGGCTCATGCCGACAATCAGGCCCAGTGTTCCCGCGATCACGAGGAAGGAAAAGACCGTCGTCACGGTGCCGAGCGCATAGAGCACCGGCGTCGTCACATTGGTCGTCATGCCGTAGATTTCGAGCGGCAGCGTGTTGTATGTGCCGGCCGTCATCAAGGTACGCGCGAATTCGTCGTAAGACAGCGTGAAGCCGAACAGACCGACACCGATCAGGCTCGGCGCGATGATCGGCAGGACAACATGCGCAAAGGTCTGCCAGGGCGTGGCGCCGAGATCGCGTGCCGCCTCCTCATAGGCCGGCGAAAATCGGTTGAAGATCGCAAACATGATCAAGACACCGAACGGCAGCGTCCAGGTTAGATGCGCGCCGAAGCCGGAAGAATACCAGGCGGGCTGCAGGCCGATCTGCTGGAACAACACGCCGATACCAAGAGAAATGACGATCGACGGCACCACGAGGCTGGCGACGGAGAGATAGAACAGTGCCGTACCGCCGATGAACTTGCGCCGAAACGCAAGACCGGCAAGCAGGGACACCACAACCGTGACCACCATTACCATGAGCCCGAGCATCAGCGAGCGGCGGAAAGACCCACCGAAATCGCCGACGGCCTGGGTCTGGAACAGGTTGACGAACCAGTGCACCGACACCCCGTTCAGCGGGAAGGTCAGGCCTCCGTTCGGACCCTGGAACGAAAGGATCAGGATCGCCGACAGAGGGCCGTAGAGAAACAGGACGAACAGGGCGAAGAAGATCGCCAGGACGTAAAATTCGCGGGAGCGGGTTTCGCTGTTCATGCTCAAAGTTCCTTGCGGATATCGACGACGCGCAGGATCGCCGCGACCATCATCAGGACGAGGATCAAGAGCACGACAGCGTTGGCGGCGGCAGCCGGATATTGCAGCAGCGACATCTGGTTCTTCATCATCAGCGCGACGGATGCGCTCTGACCGCCGGACATCACCTGCACGGTGGAGAAATCGGCCATCACCAGGGTCACGACAAAGATCGTGCCGATCGCCATGCCGGGCTTGGCCAGCGGAATGATGACATTGGTCAGCGTCTGCCATCCGGACGCGCCGGCATCGCGCGCCGCCTCCATCAGTGAGCGATCAATGCGCATCATCGTGTTGAAGATCGGCGTCACCATGAACAGCGTGTAGAGATGCACCATAGCAAGCACGACGGCAAAATCGGAATAGAGCAGCCATTCGATCGGCTGCGGAATGATGCCGGCGCCGACGAGCGTATTGTTGATCAGCCCGTTTCGCCCCAGCACCGGGATCCAGGAGATCATCCGGATGATGTTCGAGGTCAGGAACGGCACCGTACAGACCAGAAACAGCACCATCTGCATCGACGATGTACGAATGTGGAAGGCGAGAAAATAGGCGACCCAGAACCCGATGAACAAGGTGATCGCCCAGACGATGAAGGCAAATTTCAACGTGTTGAGATAGGTCTTCCAGGTGACCCAGGACCCCAGCGTCTCGGTATAGTTGAAGGTAACGAAATCCGGATACATCTGGGCAAAGTCGTAGTCCCAGAAGCTCACCACGCTGATCATCAGGATCGGCAGAAGCAGGAAACCGCCGAGGATGAGGGTCAAAGGCAGGGCCTGCAGATAGGCAGGCAGCCACGACGGCAGCCGGATGACACGCTTCGGCTTCGGCTTCGGCTCGCCGACGCCTATGAACCGCACTGTCGCCATGGTTTCCGTCTCCTGTTGTCAGTCCAAGTCTGCCCCTCATCCGGCTGCCGCCACCTTCTCCCCGTAAACGGGGAGAAGGTCCGATGCGGTTGCCGATTTTGCCCCTTCGCCCCGCCTGCGGGGAGAAGGTCCCGGCAGGGGGATGAGGGGCAGGTATGCATCAAGCTGCGATGAATTCGTTCCAGCGGCGAACCATGTAGCGGTCTTCGTCCATGACGGAGTTCCAGCACGCCACCTTGCCCATGCGCTCTTCGAAGGAGCCGCCATCGCGGACGGCACCGGCCTTTTCCATGACCTTGCCGTCCGGAGCGACGATATCGCCCTGGGCGGCCTTGCCCTCGATCCAGTAGCCCCATTCGTCGGCCGACATGTGTTCCTTGGCCGTTTCCATGGCAGCCGAGTAGTAACCCTGGCGGTTGAGATAGGCGCCGACCCAGCCGGACGTGTACCAGTTGATGTATTCATAGGCCGCATCGAGCTGTGCACCCTGCAGATGCGAGGCGAGACCCAGACCACCGCCCCACGAACGATAGCCTTCCTTGAGTGGCTGGTATTTGCAGGCGATGCCCTTGCCGCGCACGGCAGCAACAGCTGGCGACCACATCGACTGGATCACGACTTCGCCCGATGCCATCAGGTTGACGCTCTCGTCGAACGACTTCCAGAAGGCGCGGAACTGGCCGTCCTGCTTGGCCTTGATCAGGAACTCGATCGTCGCATCGATTTCCGCCTTGGTCATGTTGCCCTTGTCGGCATACGTGATGTTGCCCATGGCTTCCATGATCATCGCGGCATCCATGATGCCGATCGACGGGATGTTGAGGATCGAGGTCTTGCCCTTGAAGGCCGGGTCCATGATATCGGCCCAGGTGGTGATTTCGCGACCGACGAGGTCGGGGCGGATGCCGAGCGTATCGGCGTTGTAGATGGTCGGAACCATCGTGAACAATTCCGTCTCGCCCTTGGCAAAGGTCTTGTCACCGGCCTTTTCGACATAACCGACGGTGTGCGGAGCGGTGCCCTGCGCAATGACACTGTCCGGCGTCAGCTTGCCGTTTTTGAACAGCGGCACGATCTTGTCGTAATATTTCAGCTTCTTGACGTCCATCGGCTGGATGACGCCGGCCGGGAAGACCTTTTTCAGGATCCAGTATTCGATGTCGGCGATGTCGTAGGAGTTCGGCTGGGTGACGGCGCGCTGGGCAGCCGCGTCGCTGTCTGTTGCCGTCATTTCCAGCGTGATGCCGAGGTCGGCCTTGCACTTTTCGGCAATCGCATTGAGGTTCGACACACCGGTGCCGAACTGGCGCAGCGTGATCGGGTTCTGCGCCCAGATGGTCGGGAAACCGGTGATCACGCCAGAACCGGCAGCAAGGCCGGCAGCAGCAGATGCCGTTTTCAGAAGCGAGCGGCGGCTAATGCCCTTGGTAGGTTTGGTTGTCTCTGACATGCGCTGTTCTCCTTGTTATGATGGTATTGTTTCAGTTGCCGATACGTCCCAGAACGATCGAATCCGTGTCATCCCATGACAGGGTGACGACCTCGCCAACCTTGACGGGGGCAGCAAAGAAGGCCGCGTCGGTGAGGACTGCGGTGAACTCGTCGGTAAAGGCGGTGGTGATCGTGAGCTTCACCTTGGCGCCGAGATATTCGAGATTGGAAATGATCCCGTCGAAACCAAGCCCGTTCGCTGGAGCAGCGCCCAGACGGACGTGATCCGTGCGGATGGCGATGTCGGCGGTTTCGTCCTCGACCGGCGCCTGCCCCTTGGCAAAGAACCGACCACCGCCGCTGACCTCGATGAAAAGACCGGTTTGTGTACGCTCGACGATCCGCCCAGACAGCACATTGTGATCGCCCATGAAGCGGGCGACGAAAGCGGTCGCCGGCGTCTCGAACACGACCCGCGGATGGGCCGCCTGCTCGATGCGCCCTTCGTTCATGATGACGATGATGTCGGCCAGCGCCATTGCCTCTTCCTGGCTATGGGTGACATGCACGAAGGTGATACCGAGCGAGGTCTGCAGCTTCTTCAGTTCCGCCCGCATGCGGATCTTGAGAAAGGGATCGAGTGCCGACAGCGGTTCATCGAGCAACAGAGCTTCCGGATTGGTGATCAAGGCGCGGGCAAGCGCCACGCGCTGCTGCTGGCCACCGGAAAGCTGGGCCGGCCGCCGCGTCGCATAGGGTTCGAGCTGCATCAGCTTCAGCATGTCCATCGCCTTGCGGCGGCGCTCGTCCTTTTCGACACCTTTCATCTTCAAACTGAAGGCGACATTGTCGACAAGATCGAGATGCGGAAACAAAGCGTAGGACTGGAACATCATCGCCGTGCCGCGCTTGGCAGGCGGCAGGTCGGTGACCACCGCATTGCCGAGCCGCACATCGCCGGACGAGATGCTTTCATGGCCGGCAATCATCCGGAGTGTCGACGTTTTGCCGCAACCGGAAGGGCCGAGCAGGCAGCAATAGGTGCCTGCAGGAATCTTCAGGCTGATGGCATGCACCGCAGTGGTGTTGCCATAGACCTTGGAGACAGCGGCGATATCGATCTCTGCGGCTTTGCTCATGATAGCTCCCTCATCTGCGATAAGGGAATGCATATGCCGTGCCAGTTTCAGCCGATCCGGCTAAGTGCTTGGATTCACGAACGCCATTGTGCATTGCGCAAAAGACATGGGCAGGCGGCTAACTTGTATGCACAAAAAATAATCGATTGTCTTCGATATCGAGGCAACATTGCATACAATCTGAAAAGCAATCACGGACAATGCGGGTTCCAATTTATCGCGGCTGCGTTTAAATAGAGAGAACATCGGATTATACCATGAACCTCAAAGCGACTTCGCACAGACAGCTGGACCAGAATCAGGAAGACCGCGCCCGCGCCATCCGCGATGCGCTGCGCGATGCCATCGTCGATCGGCGTCTTGCCCCCGGCACAAAGCTGTCGGAAGCCGAGGTCGGCACCCTGTTCGATGTCAGCAGGACGGTCGTGCGCGATGCGCTGCAGATGCTCGCCTTCGAAGGCCTGGTGCGCACGGAGCGCAATCGCGGCGCCTTCGTCTCAAATCCGAGCACCGAGGAGGCGCGCCAGGTCTTCGCATCACGTCGCCTGATCGAAGCCGGCATCATTGCAGCCGCCGCCGAACGGCTGAAGCCGGCCGACATCGCTCAGTTTCGAGACCAGCTGCGTGAAGAGGAAAGACACCGGACCGAGCGCGGTGCCAGCGCCCGCCGCGCCGAGATCAAGGCGTCCGGCGACTTCCACCTGCTGCTTGCCAAGGTTGCCGGCAATGCCGTGCTGGAAAAGTTCATGGACGAACTCGTCGCGCGCTCATCGCTGGTGATCGCGCTTTATGGGCGCACCGGCGTTTCAAGCTGCGGCCATGACGAACATGGCGACATTCTCGACGCGCTGGAAAAAGGCGACATTGCCCGCGCCACGCATCTGATGATGCATCATATCGACCACATCGAGGCCGATCTCGACCTTGCGCCCAGCGAGACCCGCACGCTGAAGGACGCCCTGGCGCTCTGAAAGAGTGCTCTGAAAGTTTGCCTCGAACGGCTCAGTTCAGCCACAGATGGATCAGCGCCGCCTCCGGCGTTTCAGCGCCACCGTTTTCAACGCCTGCCGCCCATAGCCCGGCCCCCGCGGCATAGGCGCCGGGTTCGAGCCCGCCAGCCTCGCATTGGCTGACCGCACGCACGCGCTTGCCGCCGGAGACCGCCGTTGCGAGCGCGGAAAGCACTACCGGATCCGACATTGCAGTCCCCGAACCGAAGACCCGCAGCACCGCACCGTCGAGCGCATCGAGCGCCGCCGCGAGGAACGCCCCGTCCATGCCAGGAGACAGGGACAGAATGCCCAGGCGTTTATCCGAGAACAGAGGTGATTGCGCTGGCTCCAGTGCTGACTGGGGTTGCGAGCAGAACGCATCTTCTGCCTGGCTGTCATGCTTGACCAGACCGGCCGCCGGCAGCAGCTTACCGGCAAAGGCGAGAAACACACCGGCACCCGGGGCAAGGGCAGTGCCGATCGCCAGCGCCAGATTGCCCTCGGCATCGGCATTTTGGCCGAGCGGTTTCATCGAACCGCACAGCACCACACGCCGCGCCTCGCCCGCCAGAGCCTGCGACAGGGCGGCACCGGTAAACGACATGGTGTCGGAACCGTGCGTGACGATCACCGGCATGTCAGGATGCGACCGGATCACGTTCAATAGGATGTTCCAGTGGCTCGGACCAACATCGGCACTGTCGAGCAGCGGATCGAAGATATGGCGAATGAGCGTGATCCCCGCCGGCAGCATCGCCTCCAGCGCGGCTTCCACCATGCCGGCCTGCGGTGCCAGACCGTCCGGTGTCGGCGCCATGCCGATCGTGCCTCCGGTGTGGATGAGCAACAGCTTCATTCGCGATGTCTCCCTGCCATGTCTGCGCCCTTGCCTAGGCATGCCGCGCCGTCATAGGCGAGACGATCGTGGAGATCAATTGGCGGCACTGGGAGACACGCGGAGAACCCCGGACTTGGCAAAGCCGGGGTTCAACCATGTTCAGACATCAACCCTTATTGCGCGAGGCGATATAGGCACGCCAGCCACCAAGGTCGGTGACTTCCTGCGCGCCCTGGATGGCATAGGGTTCGCAGAGAAAGCCGGAAACCTGGCTGCCATCGTCCAGCGTCACCTTGCCGATCCCGAGCGGCGCGGGAATGTTCTGCACGAACCGCCCGAAGGCAGCCGGCGTCACCTTCCACACCTCGACCTCCAGCCCCTTGCCCGCGAATCCCGGCTCCCGGATCAAGCCCGGTTTTGGCGGCGTGGTATTGGGCAGGACGAAGAGGCGGTAGTCGCCTGCAGTGCGGCAGGTCTTCACCAGACGTCCGCCAGGGCCGGTCAGTTCGTGATTGAGCGGCATGCCGGTCAGATGCGCGCCGACCACCATGATGGTGACAAGACCGTCATCCGCGACCGCGACTCGGCTGGCTTCGGGAATGACGGCCGTCTTGTCCTTCCCCATGCCGGCAGCCAATGCCCGGTGCATCGCATCGGCAAACGGCGCCAGCGCATCGTCGGAAAACGACGGACCGAACAGCGTCACGCCGGCGGGCAGATGGTCGTCGGAATCGAAGCCGGCAGGAATGGCGATCGCCGCATAGCCAAACAGGTTGGCGAAATTGGTGTAGCGACCGAAATGACCGTTGCGCACGATCGGATCAGCCAGCATGTCCGCAACCGTATAGGTCGTCGGCGAGGTCGGCAGCATCAAAATGTCGACCTTGTCCCATTCGACCAGCGTCTTTTGCCTGAGCGCGCCGAGCTTGTATTGCCCCTCGAAAGCGGCAACCGCATCGTACGCCTTGGCGCCCTCGATGATGGTCCGCACCGTCGGGTCGAAGTTGTCGGCATGGGTGCCGATGAAGTCCTTCACCGCCGCCAGACGCTCCGCCACCCATGGACCGTTGTAGAGCAGTTCGGCCGCCTGCCGAAACGGCGCATAATCGAAGGGCACGATGGTCGCGCCCAGCGACTTCGCCCGCTCGATCGCGGCATCGTAGAGCGCCTCCACATGGCTGTTGCCGAAGAACTCGCGTTCGGCGCCATCCAGCACGCCGATCCTGAGCCCGCTGGCCGGCAAAGAGGCCGGAACCGCCTTGCGCGAATAGGGATCGCCGGCATCATAGCCATCCATCACCTTGCGGATCGCCACGCCATCGCCGACGGTCGCGGCAAACACCGTCACCACGTCGACGCTGCGGCAGGCCGGCACGACGCCGACATTCGGCACAAGCCCCGGCGTCGGCTTGATGCCGACAAGATTGTTGAAGGCGGCTGGCACCCGGCCGGAACCGGCCGTGTCGGTACCCAGTGCAAAACTTGCAAGCCCCGAGGCGACGGTCACGGCCGACCCCGACGACGACCCACCCGAGACATAGGCCTTGTCGAAGACCGAGCGCGGCGCGCCATAGGGCGAGCGCGTGCCATTGAGGCCGGTCGCGAACTGGTCGAGATTGGTCTTGCCGATCACCAAGGCACCAGCCGCTTTCAGCCGCGCGACGACGGTGGAATCCGTCATTGGATCATAGGCAAAGGCCGGGCACGCCGCAGTCGTCGGCAGGCCGGCAACGTCGATATTGTCTTTCACCGCGAAAGGCACGCCCCAGAGTGGCAGGCTGTTCGGCTCCGGCGCCCGCGCGACAAGCTCTCTGGCAGCAGCGCGCAGATCGTCATCCGGCGTCTCGGTGATGAAGATTGCCGGATCATCGGATGCCTTGCGACGGGCAATCACCTCGTCGACGACGGCGAGAGGGGTCAATCCAGCGGCATAGGCAGCCTTCAGCGAGGCGAGATCGAGAATGATGGGGATCATACGGTTTCCTCCAGCACGACCAGCACATCGCCGGCCTTGACGTTGCGCCCGGGGCCGGCGCGCAGATCGCGCACGGTGCCAGCGGCATGGGCAGTGACAGTGATTTCCATTTTCATGGACTCGATGATGGCAAGTGTATCGCCGGCCTGAACTGTCTGGCCCTGCTCGACGAGTACTTTCCAGATATTTCCCGGCACGGCACTTTCGACCCCGAAACAACCGTCGGGAATTTCGCCGCCAAGGCCCGGGCCTGCAGACTCATCAACGATGAAACTGTCGAGCCCCTCGTCCTTCCAGCGCAGGCGTTCGGATTCGAAAGCCGCCTGCTGCTTCCGTTTGAACGCGCCGATGCTTGCGGCATTGGCGGCAAGCTCGGCCTCATAGGACGCATAGGAAAATTCGCCCTCCTCGATCCTGATCGGATAGCCGCCATGCGGGAAGGCAGCTCTAGCTTCGGTCAGCTCTTCATGGCTGACCGGGAAGAAGCGGATCTGGTCGAAGAAGTCGAGCAGCCAGGGCTTGTCCTTGTGGAAGACGGGTGTCTGCCGCCAGGTGTTCCACACCTGAATGGTGCGCCCGAACAGCTGATAGCCACCCGGTCCCTCCATGCCGTAGATGCACATATAGGCGCCGCCGATACCGACCGCGTTTTCCGGGGTCCACGTACGCGCCGGATTGTATTTGGTCGTCACGAGCCGATGACGGGGATCAAGCGGGGTTGCGACCGGCGCGCCGAGATAGACGTCGCCAAGCCCCATGACCAAGTAGGAGGCGTCAAAGATCGTGTCCTTCACCGCCTGCTCGTCGGCAAGGCCATTGATGCGGCGGATGAACTCGATGTTCGACGGGCACCAGGGCGCGTTCGGGCGCACCAGTTCCTGATATTTCCGCATGGCGAGTTCCGCCTGCGGATCATTCCACGACAGCGGCAGATAGACGGTGCGGCTTGGGACTTTCACGGCCTGCGCCGGCGGCAGGCTAGCCTCGATCTCGGCCAGCAGACCGAGCAGGCGGCTGCGGGTCAGTGTCGTTCCGTCATAATGGATCTGCAGCGAGCGAATGCCGGGCGTCAGGTCGATCAGGCCCGGCAGCTTGGCCGCCTTCACCGCCTGCATCAGCAGATGCACACGCAGGCGCAGCGCAATGTCGAGCTGCATCTCGCCATATTCGACCAGCAGATTGTCGTCGCCCTGCCGGCGATAGACGACCGCCACGGGACCGGTTGTGTGGGTTGCGAGGATCGGGGAACCGATGGTGGAATGCTGGGCCTTACCCCCCTCTGTCCTGCCGGACATCTCCCCCTCAAGGGGGGAGATCGGCCAAACGCCAGCCTCGACACTCTTTGTAGACGACCTTACCCAATCCTCCACCGGAACCTTGGGTGAAACGGCTGCATCCCTGATCTCCCCCCTTGTGGGGGAGATGTCCGGCAGGACAGAGGGGGGTACAGCCGACACAACGCTCAACCCATCAATGCCCACATCCCCATCCCGCGCCACCGGATGAAACCGGATCCTGTCGCCCGGCTTGAACTGGCCCATCTTCCACTGCTCGTCACGGGCGATCACTGCCGGGCAGACAAAACCGCCGAGGCTTGGTCCATCCGGGCCGAGGATGATCGGCATGTCGCCGGTAAAATCGATCGCGCCGATCGCATAGGCATTGTCATGAAGGTTCGATGGGTGCAGCCCCGCCTCGCCGCCATCGGTGCGCGCCCATTTCGGTGCCGGTCCGACCAGCCGCACCCCAGTACGGGCCGAGTTGAAATGCACCTCGTATTCGGTCGCAAACAGGGTTTCTATATCCTCCTCAAGGAAGAAATCGGGCGCACCATGCGGGCCATAGACGACACCGACAGACCATTCGCGGGAAAGCAACGCAGGCTCGCTCGCGGCTTTCGCCACCGGCTGCGCAGCCCGGGCGAGCCTGAGCACATGGCCGGCCCGAAGCGTACCGGTGGCATTGCCGCCGAACTGGCCAAGCCCGAAGGTCGCCCGCGAACCGAGCACGACCGGCGCCGAAAACCCGCCGGCCACCGCCAGATAGGCGCGTTGCCCTGCTCCCTCGATCGCGCCGATGGCCAACGTCTGCCCGGCCTTGACGACAGTGGCTGTGCCATGCGGCACCGGATCACCATCCAGTGTCATCGGCATCACCGCGCCGGCAAGTGCCACAACCACATCGGAGAAGAACTTCAGCATCGGACCGGAAACCGTCAGCTCAAGCGCGGCCGTCTCGTCACCATTGCCAACCAGCCGATTGGCATGACGGAAGGATCGCGCGTCCATCGGACCACTCGGCGGGACACCTACATGCCAGAGGCCGAGCCGCCCCGGCAATTCCTGCAGGCTTGACTGTGCCCCGGGCGCAATCACCTCGATCACATCGGGCACGAAATCAAAATCCCTTAGCGCCGTCGTCGCGACATCACCGCTGCTGAAAAGTTCAGACACCGCAATGGCTTTCAGATATTCCAGATTGGTCTCGATACCCGATAGCGCCGTACCGTCCAGCGCCTTTGATAATGCCGCGATCGCTAAGGCGCGATCATCGGCTGACACGATCACCTTTGCCAGCATCGGATCATAATAGGGCGTCACTTCCGTGCCTGTCTCGATCCAGCCATCGACGCGCACACCGTCCGGAAACACCACCTCGGTCAGCAGGCCGGCACTGGGGCGAAAGCCCGCATGCGGCATCTCCGCATAGATCCGCGCTTCTATCGCCGCGCCCTTGGGCTGAAGCGCCTCATTGCCGGACAGCACATCCTCGCCGGCCGCCTGGCGGATCATCCATTCCACCAGATCGACGCCGAAAACCGCTTCCGTCACCGGATGCTCGACCTGCAGACGCGTATTGACCTCAAGAAAGTAAAACTCTTCGCGCGCCGGATCGTAGATGAACTCCACCGTCCCGGCAGAGGCGTATTTCACCTTCTGGCCCAGCGCGACAGCCGCCGCATGCAGCCGCACGCGCACGCCGTCCGAAAGTCCCGGCGCCGGTGTTTCCTCGATCACCTTCTGGTTTCGCCGCTGCAGCGAGCAGTCGCGTTCACCGAGCGCAATCACCCGGCCCGCGCCATCGCCAAAGATCTGCACCTCGACATGACGTGCCTTGGCAACGAAACGTTCGAGATAGACGCGGGCATCGCCAAAGCTCGCTTTCGCCGTGCGCTGCACGCTGTCGAACGATGCCTTCAGGCTCTCGGCATCCTGGCAGAGCGACATGCCGATGCCGCCGCCGCCAGCGGTCGACTTCAGCATCACCGGATAGCCGATCGTCTCCGCCGCCATCAGCGCAGCGTCACTACTGTCCAGCAAATCGGATCCCGGCAGCAGCGGAACGCCGCTGTCACGTGCCAGTTCGCGCGCCGTGTGCTTCAGGCCGAAATCGGCAATATTGGCCGGGCTCGGCCCGATAAAGGTGATGCCCTCGGATTTCAGCCGCTCGGCAAAGCCGATATTCTCCGACAGGAAGCCATAGCCGGGATGAACGGCTTGCGCACCCGTCTGCCTGCAGGCGGCAATGACGGCGTCGACATTCAGATAGCTTTCCGCAGCCGGTGCCGGCCCGAGCCGCACCGCCTCGTCTGCCATCAGCACCGCCTTGGAAAACCGGTCGGCATCGGAATAGACCGCCACGGAGGCGATCCCCATCGTCTTCAGCGTGCGGATGACGCGCACGGCGATTTCGCCGCGATTGGCAATGAGTATCTTCTTGAACATCAGGAAGCCTCACCATCCCAGACGAGCACACGCACCGGGGTTGGATCGAAGCCGTTGCAGGGGTTGTTGATCTGCGGGCAATTGGAAATCACCAGCAGAACATCCATCTCGGCCTTCAGCTCGACATAGTCGCCCGGCGCCGAAATGCCGTCGACGATGGTCATCTCGCCGGTCGGCTCAATCGGCACATTCATGAAGAGGTTGATGTTGGGCACGACATCGCGCTTGCTCATGCCATGTTTGGAAACCTCGATGACGAAGTTGTCGCGGCACGCATGCAGGTATTTAACGCCGTGGCCGAAGCGCACGGTATTGCTCTCGCAGGAGCAGGCGCCGGCCGACGTGTCGTGACGACCGCAGGTATCAGCCGTCATGGTCAGCATCACCCGGCCTTCGTTGGAAATGACCCTTGTGCCGGTGGAGATATAGGCTGCACCCTGCTCGCGCATCGTGTCCTGGCTGGAATAGCGCTCGGAGAAGTCATCGGCATTGAAAAACAGCGTGTCGATCGCCTGCTGGCCATAGCTGTCTTCGATGCGCACGGTCTGCCCTGCCTTGATCACCGTCGAGAACGGCGCCTCGGCGGCGATGTAATGATCCTGCACCGCATTGGAGAGCGTGCGGTTAGGGGAAGTCTGGATAAAACTGTTCATGGTTCCGCTCCCTCTCAGATCGCCGCAAACGCGTTGTTTTCAAAGCCGCGGACAGCCTCGGCCGTGGCAGTCCGGCACAGGTCTTCTGCCTTCGGCTCTGTGGCCGCAATGCGGGTTATAGTCACCGGGTTGGGCGCATAGACCGGGTTCGGATCGAGCGGATGCGGGCAGTTGGAAAAACCGACGATCATGTCCATCTCGGCGCGCAGCTCGACATAATCGCCATCCGCTACGAGATCAGGCCTCCAATGGAACTTGCCGTCGGCGTCGACGCGCACCGGCGCAAACAGCGCCAGGGCCGCCGGGATGTCGCGTTTGTCGAGGCCGGCCTTGGTCGTCAGCAGCACGAGATTGTCGCGCGTATTGCGCAAGGGCGAGCCATTGGCACCGGCATATTTCTTCGCATTCGACGCGGCCGTCGAACCACCCATCAGGCAGTCATGTGCGCCCGACGAATCCTCGACGATCGAGAACATCACCTTGCCCATGTCGGAGAAGATTACCCGTCCCTTGCCGAGCCCGGTCGTCCATTGCACCTTGACCGTATCCGGCAGGTTCATGCGCTCGGTGGTGTCGGCAGCGTTCCAGGCGACGACAGAGACGGTCGAGAGACCCTGGTCGAGCGAAACGCGCAGCATCTCGTTGGTCCTCACGCGGGTCGACCAGTACCAGCCGCCAGGAATGACCTCGCGGTGCAAGATTGTGTTGTCCGCGATCGCAGGCGCCGGTTTCTCGCTCTTGGCCGGCAGGGACTTCGGGGCAAATTCCAGCCCCTTCTTCTGATGCTCTTCGTAGCGCGCCCGATTGGCGGCGATTTCCTCGGGTGAACGTCTGATATGCACGGTTCGTCTCCTATCATCGGATGGCCGGGTCGTCCCGGCTAGTGACCTTGGCTAGGAACCGGGCCGTCCCGGTCGGGTCGAATGAGGGAAGCCTGGCCCGCCTTGCGGGGTGGCCAGATGGTGATGTCCTTGGTGATACTGGCGCCGTAGCGCAGCTTTTCCTCCGGCCGGTCGCGCGGCCGCTCGAAGGCAACCACACGGGTCGCCAAAGTGAAGGCCTCGCGCATGTCATGGGTGACCATGACCACGGTCATCGGCGCGTCGTGCCAGAGGCGTTTCATCAGCACATGGATCTCGGCCCGGATGCCCGGATCGAGCGCGCCGAAAGGTTCGTCGAGCAGCAGCACCTTGGGCCGCATGACCAGCGCCTGGGCAAGGGCAAGCCGCTGCTGCATGCCGCCGGAAAGCTGGGCCGGATATTTGTCTTCCGAGCCTGAAAGGCCGACGGACGCAATCATCGAACGGGCCTCTTCGACAGCCTGTCGCCGTGCCGCGCCGAGCAGCCTGGCACTCAGCCGCGCCGCCCTGAGCTCCTTGCCGAGCAGAACATTGCCGAGCACGGTCAGGTGCGGAAATACCGAATAACGTTGAAAGACGACGCCGCGATCCGGCCCCGGCTCCGCCGGCAGGGGCTCGCCATCGAGAAGGATGGTGCCGCGGGTCGGACGCTCCTGCCCAAGCAGCATGCGCAGGAACGTGGTCTTGCCGCAACCGGACGGACCGACCAGCGCCACAAAGGCGCGCGATGCAATATCGATCGACACGTTCTCCAGCACGATCTGGTCGCCGTATTCCTTCCAGACATCCTTGATGCTGATCGCGCTCATGCCTGCTTCTCCAGGTCCGACCAGGGGAAGACAGCGATGCGCAGGCGGTCGATGAAGTAATCGGTCAAGACGGCAAGCAGCGTGATCCACAGCACGTAGGGAAAGATGACATCCATCGCCAGATAGCGGCGAACCAGGAAGATACGGTATCCGAGACCACTGTCGGACGAAATCGCCTCTGCTGCGATCAGGAACAGCCATGCGGGGCCCAACTGCAGGCGCAGGCAGGTCAAAAGCCGTGGCAGAACCTGCGGCAGCACGACACGCAAGCCGATCTGCCAGGAATTGCCGCCCAGCGTCTCGGCCTTGATGATCTGCTCGCGTGGCAGTTCCAGGGCTTTCAGCGCCAGATCGCGGATCATGATCGGCGCCACCCCGATGACGATCAACGTCACCTTGGAGGCTTCGCCAAGGCCCATCACGATGAACAGGATCGGCAACAGAGCCAAAGGCGGCACCATCGAAACCGCAGCGACAAATGGCGCCAGCAGCGAACGCACATAGGGCAGCATGCCGATCAGCATGCCGATGATCAGCGCAATCAGCGTCGAGATGCCGAGCCCGGCAGAAAGGCGCAGCAGGCTCGCCACCGTATCGGCCCAGAGAATGTAATCGCCTGTGCGCGGATCGGCGACAAAGGCCAGCCGATTGATCGCCTCGGCAAAGCCGGCAAAACCCGGCAACAGCTTGTCATTGGCATTGTCGGCAAGCCGCGCTGCCGAGCCCATGGCATAGGCGATCAGCACAAGGGCGAAAGGCGCAAGCGTCAGCGCCAGGCGGGCACCATTGCTCGGTCGCGCATTGATCCAGCGCATCGGGAAACCTCCATCGAAGACAGCCAGGAGGCCGGGTCAATCATACCCGGCCGCGCTGAACTCAGAGCGCGCCCTTGGCGGCTGCATCCATGTAGGTGGCGGTGAAGCGGAACTTGACATTGCCCTTGTCACCGAGAACCGAGCCATCCGGCATCTCGATGCCGATCACGTCAGCGGATGCGGCACCGCTGCCGAGCAGGCCCTTCTCGAACAGGAAGGCGCGCACCAGGTCCATTGTCTTTGAAAGGTCCGGCGAGGTGGTGAAGGCAACCGCGTCGGCAGCCTTATCGAACAGTTTTGTCGCCGCCATCTGGCTCTCGAAGCCGGCAAGGTCGGTGCCGGAGGCAGCACCCATTGCCGTGCGCGCCGCCTTGCCTTCATCCGTGTCGGCGGTCATCACGGCCATCGTGTCATACCAGATGCCCGCAAGCGCCTTGCCGAAGTCGGGATTGTCCTTCAGCACGTCGGAATTGGCGACCATCAGGTCAATGATTTCGCCGGGGATCTGCGAACTGTCGAACACCTTCTTGGCCGAAGGCTCCTCCATGATGCTGGCAACCAGCGGGTTCCAGGTCACGACAGCGCTGACGTCATCGGCCTTGTAGGCACCGACCATGTCGGCATCCGACGTATTGACCACCTTCACATCGCGTTCCGACGAACCGATCGTCTCGAGCGCACGCGCCAGGAGATAGTGCGACACGGAAAATTCGACCAGGTTGACGTTCGAGCCCTTGATGTCCTCAAGCTTGTCCTTGTCTTTCAGGATGATCGCATCATTGCCACTTGAGAAGTCGCCGACGATGACAGCGGTCGTATCGACACCACCGGCGGCCGGGATCGACAGGCCGTCCATATTGGTCAGCGTTACCGCGTCGAAGGCGCCGGCAGTGTACTGGTTCATCGATTCAACATAGTCGTTGAACTGCGTCACCTCGATAGTGATGCCGTATTTGTCGGCCCACTTCTTCACGATGCCCGTATCGTTGGCATAGCCCCACGGCATCCAGCCGACATAGATCGACCAGGCGACCTTGAAGTCCTTCTTGGCTTCGGCCTGTGCCGGACCAAGACCGGACAGTGCGATCGCTGATGTCAACGCGGCGATGGAAAGAAGCTTCGAAAAAGTCTGCATTGAAATTCCCCTTTTTGTTTTGTCCAAAAAGGGATCGGCATAGACCAGCGCCGCCAATCCCTTGGCTAACGAGGTCTCCCGGGCTTTTATCCCGCCGTGCATCCGACAAGGATGTCTCCCCTGCCGGTGGCAGCTCTCGGACCAGCATGCGCAAACGCACCGGAACCCTAGCCACCAACTCGCACATGACAAAGCAAGCAGCGTGCCAGCTCTGAAAAGCCCGGAAAATCAACAGTCCGACCGGATCGAATTTTCAATGTGCATACATTTAGGGTGAGAAAGGTCCACCAAGCACAGTTTTTATGCAGTTGCTCGAACGCGCACGAGCGATGCGGGAGTGACAGGCAGGACCACCTTCTAGCGTTTCAACGCCATGGCGCAATCATGCGCAATCGTATCCAGCATGGCATCTCGGGCGCCGGCCTCGTCGCCATATTCTATACGCGTGACCAGAGCCCTGTGCTTGTCGAGAAAGGGCAGCAGTGCATCTTCGTTCGGCTGCTGAACCAGTTGCTGATAGGCGAAGGCATGCGAAAGTTCGATCACTCCGTAGAGCGAGCGCAAAAACGGGTTGTGGGCGGCGTCCGCGATAATGCGGTGCAATTCGAAGTCGGCCAGAACGAAATTCTGTGGTGACGACAGTGAGGTCTCCATCTGCCGGATCCAGTACACCATCAGACGGATCTGGTCGGCGGATCGGCGCTTGGCTGCCTGCCCGGCGGCAAGCGGTTCGAGCGAACGACGCACTTCATGCATCCCGGTGAGAAACTCATCGTCCGTTGGCGCATCAAGATGCCACGCAAGCACCTGGGGATCATAGAGGCTCCAGCGATTCTTCTTGGCCACCTTGGTCCCGACCTTCGGTCGCGCCTCCAGCAGACCTTTGGCCTCAAGTGTCTTCAAGGCCTCGCGCAAGACGGTACGGGAGACCTCGAATTCGGCCATCAGTTCGGCATCGTTCGGCAGGGTTGTGCCGATCGGATAGCGACCGGAGATGACGCCGGCGCCGATTTCATTGATTACATGCGAATGGAAATTACGTGCCGTCGACCGCCCGAACAGGGAGCGAAGAAGGCTCCCCGGCTCGCTCATGCGGGGCCTTTCTTCAAGCGCGAACGTCCGGATTGCGCATTGAAAACAAGTTTCTGAAGCAGGATGAACATAAACAGCAGGAACCCGATGGCAATTTTGGTCCACCAACTGGAGAGCGTGCCGTCAAAGACGATATAAGTCTGGACAAGGCCCTGCAGCATGACCCCAATGAGCGTTCCGAAGATGAACCCGTAGCCGCCCGTCAACAGGGTGCCGCCTATCACCACGGCTGCAATCGAGTCAAGTTCGATGCCGACCGCTGCCAGCGGATAGCCGGCCGAGGTGTAGAGCGAGTAGACGATGCCCGCGAGACCACCAAGGAAGGACGACAGCGCATAGATGGCGATCGTCACGCGTCCGGTTGGCACGCCCATCAGCGAGGCGGAAGTTGCGTTGCCGCCGATCGCATAGACATAGGAGCCGAACCGGGTCTTGTGCGCGATCAGGCCGCAGATCAGGAAGACCGCCAGCATCAGCATCCCGATCGAGCTCAGACGCCCGCCCCCCGGAAGCTTGAAATAGAGCGTCGAGATCGTCCGGTAGAACTCGTGGTTGATCGGGATCGAATCCTGCGTCAGCACCGAAGCAAGGCCGCGCGCCAGGAACATGCCCGCCAGTGTCACGATGAAAGGCGGCACTTGCAGGAAATGGATCACCGAACCCATCGCCGCGCCATAACAGGCCGCAAGTCCGAGCACGATGGCAAACACCAGCAGCGGATGTATGCCGAACCAGGAAATCAGGATAGCAGTTACCACGCCGGTCAGCCCGATCACGGCTCCGACCGAAAGATCTATACCCCCGGACAGGATGACAAACGTGGCGCCGACGGCGGCAATGCCGAGAAAGGCATTGTCGGTGAGGAAGTTGCCGAACACCCGGGTCGACCACATGCCCGGATACTGGAAGATGCACAGCGCATAGGCGATGATGAAGATAAGGGTGGTGGCGGCGAGCGGGCGATAGCGCGGGTTCATCGTGTCTGTTCCGAAGTCTGTCTGGGGCCGAACTTGCGACCGAGGGCCTGGGCGATGCGCGCCGACTGCAGGACGAGGATAATGATGATCATGCCGGCCTTGACGATGAGGTTGAACTCAGGCGGGAAACCGGAAACGAGAACACCGGTGTTCATCGCCTGGATGATCACAGCGCCGAGCACCGACATCGGGATCGAGAAGCGTCCGCCGAGCAATGAGGTCCCGCCGATGACAACCGCAAGGATCGCATCAAGCTCGAGCCAGAGGCCGGCATTGTTGGCATCGGCGCCGCGGATGTCTGCCGCCGCGATAACGCCTGCGGTCGCCGCACAGAAACCACCGAAGGCATAGATGCACATCATAAGTGCCCGGCTGCGCAAGCCGGTATAATTGGCCGCGGAAAGATTGGTCCCGATGGCCTCGATGAACAGCCCGATTGCGGTTCGCCGCATGACAAGATGCGCAACGATCATCAGCACGATGGCAATGACCGCCGGCATCGGCAGACCGAGCACGGACCCCGTTCCAACGAAGATCAAGGCCGGATCGGAGAACGTAACGATGGACCCCTCCGTAATCAGCTGCGCCACCCCGCGACCGGCGACCATCAGCACCAGCGTCGCGACAAACGGCTGAATGCCGAGATAGGCAACCAGCGCTCCGTTCCACAGGCCGCAGATCAGTCCGCAGACCAATGCTGCAATCAGCGTGACGATCAGCGGCTGCCCGGCCACGGCGCAGGTGGCGGCCACGGCACCGGCAACGGCCATGACCGCACCGACCGAGAGGTCAACGCCCTTGGTCGCGATGATCGCCGTCATGCCGATGGCGAGGATGGCAACCGGCGCACCGCGATTGATCACGTCGATCATGCTGCCAAACAGGCGGCCATCCTGCCAGGTGACGTCGAAGAACCCGGGAAAGACAAGCCAGTTGAACAGCAGCACACCGGCAAGCGCTAGAAGCTGAGGCGAAACGATACGGGAAAGTTGAAATCTCTTCATGCGTCGGCCTCCGCCGGCTGGGCGGCAATTGTCTGGACGATCACGCCCGGCGTAATGTCAGCGCCATGCAGTTCGGCAACCATTTTGCGGTCACGCATGACCACCACGCGCGAGGAATAGCTGACGATTTCGTCGAGTTCGGATGAAATGACAACGAGTGCCAGCCCGTCTTCGCGCAGGCGCGTGATCATCCGCACGATTTCGGCATGTGCACCGACATCGATGCCGCGGGTCGGCTCATCGAGGATCAGGAAACGCGGATCGGTCGCCAGCCAGCGGGCGAGGATCACCTTCTGCTGGTTACCGCCTGACAGCAGTTTGACCGGCAGTTCGGCAGAGGCCGTGCGGATGTCGAGCGCCTCGATGAAATTTCCGGCAATCTCGATCTGCTCGTCATGGTTCAACGCGCGGAACCAGCCGAGACGGGCCTGCATGGCGATGACGATGTTTTCGCGCACCGACAGTTCGCCGAAGATCCCATCGATCTTGCGGTCCTCGGGGCAGAAGCCGAAGCCGAGTTCAACGGCCTCGCGCGGATTTCTGACTTGTCTGGATTTGCCGTCAATGTGGAGCTTTCCGCTATCGGCGTGATCGATACCGAACATCAGTCTCGCCATTTCGGTTCGGCCGGAACCGAGTAGCCCTGCGACGCCGACGACTTCGCCCCGGTGGATCTTGAGATCGAACGGCTGCACCTTGCCGGCGAGACCGAAGTTTTCGAAGGTCATCAGCGTTTCGCCGGCTGCAGCCTCTTCGCCGAGAAGTTCGGCATGATGAAAGGCCAGATCCTTGCCGAGCATCATGCGAACAAGGCTGGCGCGATCGAGCGCCTTGATCGATTCCGTGCCGATCAGGCGACCATTGCGCAAGACCGTGACACGGTCGGAGAGTTCGAAGACCTGATCGAGGAAATGGGTGATAAAAACGATGGCAAGCCCGCGGTCGCGCAATTGCCGAATGATGCTGAACAGCTTTTCGACTTCCGACCGGTCAAGGCTTGCCGTTGGCTCATCGAGGATCAGCACCTTGCCGGAGAGTTCGACGGCACGTGCAATCGCGATGATCTGCTGGATGGCAACGGAGAAGGTTGAAAGCTCCGCACGCACGTCGATATCCAGACCATAGGTCGTCAGGATCTCGCGCGCGTCGCGTTCCATCCGGCGCCGGTCGACCAGACCGAAACGCCGGGGCTGACGCCCGATAAAGAGATTGTCGACCACCGTCATGTTCGGCAACAGGTTCACTTCCTGGTAAACCGTGCCGATGCCCAGCACTTGCGCCTGCTGCGGCGTCGAGAAACTGACAGTTTCGCCATCGACGGTGATGACGCCAGAATCCGGGATATAAGCCCCGGTCAAAATCTTGATCAGCGTGGACTTGCCCGCGCCGTTTTCGCCGAGCAATGCATGAACTTCGCCTTTGTGGAATGCGATGTCCACGCCGCTCAAGGCGGTGTGATTGCCAAACGTCTTGGTGATGCCCTGGGCTTCGAGCACGACCCCCGATACTGCTGTCATGTGATTCCGTCACCCCTCGAATGCAGGCAGGCTAACCCCGATTGCACTCGGGTGAAAGCGGAGACGGCCCCGCTGCCTTTTCGGCAGACAGGGCCGTTCCAGGAGGAGCTTAGTAGCCCAGACCCTTGCGGCTGTCGTACTCGCCCTGCGGATTGTCGGCAGGCGTGTAGAGCTTCGATTCCGTGATGATGAACTTCTCAGGCGCCTTGCCATCCTTGAGGAAGGCATCCAGCGCGTCGAAGGCCGGACCGGCCATGTTCGGGGTCAGTTCGACCGTCGCATTGGCTTCGCCGGCAACCATGGCGGCAAAGATATCCGGAACGGCGTCGATCGAGGCGACGAGGATATCGGTGCCCGGCTTCAGGCCCGCATCCTTGATGGCCTGGATGCCACCAACCGCCATGTCATCGTTATGGGCGTACATGGCGCAGATATCCTTGCCGCCATTTTCAGCCTTGATGAAGCCTTCCATGACTTCCTTGCCCTTGGCGCGGGTAAAGTCGCCGGTCTGGCTACGTGCGATCGTGATGTTGGCATGACCGGCAAGCGCTTCTTCGAAGCCCTTCTTGCGGTTTATCGCCGGCGTCGAGCCCACTGTGCCCTGAAGCTCGACGACCTTGCACGGCTTGTCGCCGACGGTCTTGACCAGCCATTCGCCGGCAACACGGCCTTCCTTGACCTGGTCGGATGCAACCGACGTCAGGTAGAGATCCTGCGGTGCATCGACGCCACGGTCGAGCAGGATAACCGGAATGTTTGCTTCCTTGGCTTCGGTCAGCACGTCTTCCCAACCGGTTGCAACAACCGGAGCAACCAGGATCGCGTCAACGCCTTGAGCGATGAAGCCACGAAGCGCCTTGATCTGGTTTTCCTGCTTCTGCTGCGCATCGGCGAATTTCAGCGTGATCCCACGCTTTTCGGCTTCCTGCTTGGTCACCGACGTTTCGGCAGCGCGCCAGCCGGATTCCGAACCAATCTGGGAAAAGCCAACGGTCAAATCGGCAGCCATGGCCGACGAGCAGCCGAGTGCAATCACGCTTGCGCTGAGCGCAAGCTTACGAAGAATGTTCATGATGTCCTCCCTGAGAAAGACACCGCCTCCACGGTGTCTGCCATTATGCTTAGGCAAGACAAAAGCATCTGTAAAGTGAAAAAGTACTATTATATGACATGCACTGCAGCATAACGCGCTGCAGTGCAACATTGAATCGTATTGGCCGCAATGCAGCATAATATTGTGCCGCAACAAGCTGTTAGTCTACACGAGACGATCTGATGCGCAATGTTTTCTCGTTTAAGGCGCAACGTCAGCCTTCCAGCAACCAGCCGCCATGATCGCCCCGCACCAGCCGCGGCGTTTGAAAGACGCTGACCACGGCATCGGACCAATCGCGACCGGCAAGGGTCAGGTTATCCCGCCAGCGCAAGGTTTGCGCCATGGCTACGCCGAGCGCCACCGGCTCCACGCCGCAGGCGGTGAGAAGTTGAAGTCCGGCACGCATGGAACTGCCGCTCGAGACCACGTCGTCGATCAGCACCACGCGCTTGCCTTCGATCAACGGCAGCATGCGGGGATCCACATAAAGGCGCTTGACCTGATCGGGGGTGGTGATCGAGGTGAGCGAAACGGACAGGTCGTCGACATACCAGAACTTGCGCGAGGTGCCGAGCGGCACATAGCGGGAATGGCCCAGCGCGCGGGAAACAGCCGCCGCAAGTGTCAAACCCAAGGTCGGAAGCCCGACGATCACATCCGGTTTCAGGTTCTCCAGCTTTTCAGCCAGCGCCGCTGCAAGGGCATCCTGCACGGCAAAACTTGCCTGATTGATGATCAGCGACGCAAGCCCATGCCGTCCATCGGCCAGCGCGCGGATCGGCAGACGAAGCTGCCGACCGTCACCGAGCGAAGCCGGAAAGAATTCGGTGAAAGGGCCGTCGCCGGGAAAAAAACCGGCCGGCTGCAAAGCCTGCCAAAAATCATGAGGCTGCATCTATCGTCTCCATCTTGGCACCTGTCGAGCATCAGTCGAATCCCGTAAATACGGCCTGCCAACCGTGCGGTTTTCGTTCAACTTTTCGGACATTTCCTTTATGCAGGTTGGAGCGATGGACAACCATCCGTCTCATGCCATTTCAAAGGGATATGCCCAGCTTCATGTCGCTCGATCCGAAATTCACCACTGACCTCGTCCAACTGACCGAACTGCGGCACGATCTGCATGCCCATCCGGAACTGGGCTTCGAGGAAGAGCGTACCAGCGACATCGTCGCCCGTATTCTGGAAGAGGCAGGCATCAGCATCCATCGCGGTCTCGGCAAGACCGGCGTGGTCGGCACGCTGCAGATCGGCAACGGCACAAGACGCATCGGTCTTCGCGCAGACATGGATGCACTTGCCATGCCGGAGACCGCGGAGCGCCCGTATAGATCGACCGTGCCCGGCCAGATGCATGCATGCGGCCATGATGGACACACGGTCATGCTGCTTGGCGCAGCCCTTCACCTTGCCCGCAGCCGCACATTTTCCGGCACAGTTCATTTCATCTTCCAGCCGGCAGAAGAAGGCCGCGGCGGCGCCGGGCGCATGGTCGAGGACGGCCTTTTCGAGCTATTCCCCTGCGATGCCGTCTACGGACTGCACAACATGCCGGGCCTTGATGTCGATGAGATCGCCGTTGTCGAGGGACCGCAGCTTGCATCCTCCGACAGTTGGCGCGTGACCCTGCGCGGCACAGGAACCCATGGCGCCAAGCCACATCTCGGGCGCGACCCGATCACCGCCATGGGCACATTCCTCAGTGCCCTGCAGACCATTCCCGGCCGCGTCGTCGATCCGCTGCAGCCCTCGGTCGTCAGCGCCTGTTCGATCCGCGCCGGCGACCCCAAGGCATTGAACGTCATCCCGGACATCGTCGAGATCGGCGGTACCGCCCGCGCCTATACGCCAGAGGTGCGCGATCAGCTCGAAACCGAGATTGGCCGACTGGCCCGCGGCACGGCGGAAATGTACGGCATTGCCGCCGACTACCATTTCGAGCGCCGCATTCCGCCAGTCGTCAACCACGCCGATCCGACCGCCAGAGCGCTCCATGCAGCGAAATCGGTCTTCGGAGAAAAGACCCGCACGTCCTTCCCGCCGTCGACGGCGGGAGACGATTTCGCCTTCTTCGGCGCGACTGTCCCCGGTTGTTATGTCTGGCTCGGCAACGGTCCCGCGGTCGATGGCGCCCTTCACCACAACACGGCGTATGACTTCAACGACGGCGCTATTCCTTATGGCGTCGCCTATTGGTCAACGCTGGTCGAGCAGGAACTGAGTGTCGGCTAGAGTTCTTCCAGAACCGGGCTTTCCAGAAGTGTGCCGGTCAGCACGTCCGCAATACCGCGATCCGTCTGATGCGGACCGACATTGCAGGCAAGCGTCGCACCGAAGCAGGCCTTGAAGACGAGATAGGGCGGCTGCCATGTGACGATGCGGTCCATGGCTGTGCGCAATGCGCCGAATTCGCGGGCCACGTCGTTAAGCGGCGCGTCCGACACGAGCCCAGCCAAAGGCAGCGGCACGAGCGCATCGATCCAGCCCTTCGACACCACGATCATGCCGCCGCCCGCGGCGATCAGGGCATTGGCCGCGATTGCCATATCCTCGGGATTGGAACCGAAGACCGTCAGATTGTGGCTGTCATGCGAAACGGTCGTGGCGAAAGCACCGCGCCATTGTCCCCAGCCGGTCAGGAAACCGACGCGCGGCCGGCTGTCCGCAAGGCCATGCCGATGCGCAACGGCAATCAGCGTCGCATCATCCGGCGGCACGACAAAACGATCGCGCACTACGGCTTCCCGCTCGGACCATTGTGTGAACCTCGGCCGGTCGATGGTTGCAACCCTGACCTTCTTGGCCTTGCTTGGAATGCGGAAATCGTCCGCAGTCAACGGTTCGAGTTTCATCGTCTTCGTCAGGGCCGCCACCGGCAATGCCTTTGGCGGCTGGAGCAAGCGTCCTTCGCACGCAACAGGTTCACCGTTGGCGATCACCTGGCGTGCACGAAACGCCTTCAGATCGTCGAACAATACGATATCGGCGCGGCGACCGGCGGCGATCAGGCCAAGATCGCTGCGTCCCAGCCTTTGCGCCGCATTCAGCGTCGCCGCCCTCAGCGCCCATTCCGGCTTCAAGCCGTAACGCACGAGGCGGCGCACGACATCATCGAGCCCGCCGCCCTGTTCGAGATCATCGGGAAAGACGTCATCGGTGCAGAGCGTCACCGTCTGCGGCAGATGACCAAGCGCATTCAATGCCTGGACGAATTCCGGCAGCAGGTGATCATGCGACCCGCGCATCTCGATCGCCAGCCCCGCCCGCAGTTTCGCAAAAAAATCATCCGCCGAGGTCAGTTCATGGTCGGAGCTGACACCGGCCGCCATGAAGGCATTGAGGTCTGCACCGGCAAGACCGCGTGCATGGCCGAAAACCGGCTTGCCCGCTTCAAGGCCCGCCTGGATAATGGAACTCATGCGCGGGTCACGCTCGATCACCCCGCGCATGTTCATCATTTCCGCAATCCCGCCAATGGCAGGATCGGCCAGCAGATCCGAGATGATCCCGCCATCGAAATCAGCCCCGGCCTGTTCCAACCCGGGCGCTGAAGGTACGCAGGACGGCGCAAGCATCACCACCCGGAGCGGCAGATCCCTGGAGGCCTCCAGCGCCCATTCGACGCCTTTTAGGCCGAGAACATTGCCGAACTCGTGCGGATCCCAGACGATGGTCGTCACCCCACGCGGCACCACCGCCCCTGCATAGGTTGCCGGCGTCACCATCGAGCTTTCGATATGCATATGCATGTCGATCAGCCCGGGCGAGACATAGAGCCCGGACGCATCTATCAAGGCGTCCGCATCGCTGCGCGACCCCGGTGCATGTACGCTGGCGATCAGCGGCCCGACGAGACCGACATCGGCCGCGCGCAGTTCGCCGGTGACCATGTCGACGACAATGCCGCCGACGATCAGGCGATCGAAGGCTCGCGCGCCGCGCGCCGCCGCAACCGCGCGGCTGCGCAGATCATCATCATTCAGATCTGCGGGCTCAAACGTCGTGACGGTCATCGGGATGCCTCGAAGGCAAGCGCGTCAAGGATCAGCGACTTCAACCGGTCGCCGACGCTCTCGACGGCCAGACGCGCGTTGAAGGTCGCGTGACTGGCGCGATTTTCGACGACCGTGCGGCCGCGCGTCAAGGTTCCGGAAAGTTCGATCTGCAAGCCTACGGGCTGCCATGTCACGAGATCCGGCCGGACAAACGCGGCCGCCGCCGCAGGGTCGTAAAGCGCCATGGCCTTTCGGCCTCTGCTTGTTGCGATGGCAATGAAGCCACCGAACAGGTCCGCCAGCAGCGGCGCATTGCGACCCTCCAACCCACGAAGTTGCTCCGCCTCATGCGGAGCGCTGAGAATCCGACGGCAGAAGTCAAGATCAACCATGTTGAGCGGCAGGCCATGGGCGAGCACGATAGCCACGGCTTCAGGATCGGCAAGCGCGTTGAATTCGGCGGACGCCGTATGGTTGCCACGGGTGGCGCCGCCGCCCATCCAGGTCAGGTCGCCGATCTTCGCCACCAGATCGGGGCGTGCCAGAACAACTGCCGCGATATTGCTCAAGGGCCCAAGCGCCAGGATCCGGCGTGGCTCGATACCCGCCTCAAGCCAGCGCACCAGCGCATCGAAGGCCCTCTCGCCTTGCACAGGCTCCACCACCGGAAGCGCAAGCCCAAGCGTCGGAATGCCGGTATCGCCAAGGATAGCCTGCGCTGTCTCGATTGCAGCCAGCACCGGCCGGTCTCGTCCGATCGAAACCGGATATTGCCAGCCGAACACGGCATTTGCAGCCGCGGTGTTGCGGCAGACCTGTTCCAGCGGTGTATTGCCGAATACCAGCGAAATGCCGTCGATCTCAAGCCCCGACCGCGCCACCGTCAGAATGGCGGCAATGTCGTCGAAGCCCATGTCGGTATCGATCCAGATCCCCATGGTCAGGCGAACCGCCCCAGCCGGGCCGCCTTGTCGACCGGCAGGTCGAAGGCGATTTGCTGTCCCGGCAGGAATGCCTGCCGGGCGGCATCGGTCTCGGCCTTGATCCAGCCGATCGGCGTTTCAAGCACATATTCCCGGCTGCTGCCGGCAAAGGAGGTTCCACGCACCGTTCCGACGAACGGCCCAACACCAAGCGGCACGGCCGCCGGCCTCCAGGCCAGACCTGCGGCATCTGGAGCCGCCTGTCCGAGCGCGATCTCGCTGTCGCCCGCCATCAACTTGCCACTGCGCAGTTCGAAGATGTTCTCGAAACCGACGAAATCGGCGACAAAGCGCGAAACCGGCGCATTGTAGATCTCCTCCGGCGTGCCGATCTGCTCGATCGCCCCATTCTTCATTACCACGATGCGGTCGGCCAATGCCAGCGCCTCGACCTGGTCATGGGTGACGAAGATCATCGTCACACCGGTCTCACGCTGTACGCGCTGCAATTCGGTGCGCATTTCAAGCCGCAGCCGGGCATCAAGGTTCGAAAGTGGCTCATCGAGCAACAGCACCTTTGGCTCCATGACCATCGAGCGCGCCAGCGCAACGCGTTGCTGCTGGCCACCGGAAAGCTCGGGAGGCTTTCGGCCGGCAAAGTCGGCAAGCCCGACCGACTTCAGGCCGCCGCGAACCTTGTCGTCAAGCTCTGCGCCGCGCATGCCCTTCAGCTTCAGACCAAAGGCGACATTCTCGAACACCGTCAGATGCGGGAACAGCGCATAAGACTGGAAAACCAGCCCGACAGCCCGCTTGTTCGCCGGAACCCGGGTGATATCGACGCCGTCCAGCATGATGCGGCCGCTACTCGGGTTCAGCAGGCCCGCGATCGATCGCATTGTCGTCGTCTTCCCGCAACCGGAGGGTCCCAAGAGCGCCAGCAGCTCACCCTTGCGGATATTGAGGTCGAGATCCTTGACCGCAGGCGTCTTGCCATAACGCAGCGTCAGCTTGTCGAGTGTCAGAAAATCTTGGTCAGACATAGCGGGAGAACCCCAGAAAACGCTCGGCGAGGAAAACGATGCCGATGGAGAGGAAGGCAAGCAGCGACGACAGCGCTGCGATGGATGGGTCGAAAACGATTTCCATATAGCCGAGCATATCGATCGGCAGGGTGCGCACGCCCGGTCCCGACAAGAACAGCGAGACCGGCACCTGGTTGAAGCTGGTAACGAAGCCGAGGATGAAGGCCGAAAGGATGCCGCCCCGGATATTCGGCATGACGACGCGGAAGAAGGCGCCGAGCCGTGTCGAGCCGAGCAAGACGGCCGCCTCTTCGATATCGGAGCGCAGATTGTTCAGGCTGGCCGAGACAACGCGCACCGCATAGGGCAGAACCAGCGCCGTATGCGCAAGAAACAAGGCCAGCGTGATGTTGATCTGGAACGGCACGACGAAGTAACGCAGCAGCGCCAGACCGACGATGATGCCCGGCACGATGATCGGCGCGGAGACGACGGTCTTGACCGTCTCGGAAAATGGCAACTGGTAGCGCGACATCGCATAGGCGGCCGGAATGCCGAGGATCAGGGCGGCACCGGTGCCCCCGATCGCAAGAAACATCGAGGTGACGAAGCTCTCGCGAAAACTCTCGACCGTGAACACTTTCACGATCCACTTGAGCGAAAAACCCTGCGGTGGAAATGCGAGTGTATCGCCGGCTGAAAAAGATGCGGCAACGATGATCAGGAACGGCCCGATCAGGAACAGCATCAGCAGGCCGAGCGTGACCCAGGTAAACAGGCGCTGGGTCATGCGCGGTTCCTCGCGGTTGCCAGGCGCTTCAGCAACAGGTTCGCGGCAAAACTCATGACGATGAGGATGAAGGCGATGACACTGGCGGCGACGAAATCATTGGCGACCGTCACGCGCTGGTAGAGCAGAGTCTCGAGCATGAGCACCTTGGAGCCGCCAAGGATTGCGGGCGTTATGTAAGCAGTCATCGACCCGGTGAAGACGAGCGTTCCGCCGATGACGAGGCCTTCCTTGGTCAGCGGCAGGATGATTTTCCAGAAGACCTGGAACCAGTTGGCCCCGAGCACGCGGGCCGCAGGTACCGCGTCACGCGGCATGTTTTCAAGCGCGCTGACCAGGGACAGGATCATCAATGGCAGGAAAAGCTGAAGCAGACCGATGAACACGGCCGTCTCGGTAAACAGCAGCCGGATCGGCGTGTCGGACAAGCCAAGCCCGGTGATGAACTCGTTGACGATGCCCGTACGGCCCAGAATGACGATCCAGGCATAGGTGCGCGCCACCGGCGAGATCATCAGCGGCAGCACGACGAGGCCGACCATGCGGCCCTTGCCTTGCGGCGGAAGGCTGACGATCGCATAGGCTGCAGCATAACCGATGATTGCGGACACGACGGTCAGGATGGCCCCGAGACGCAAAGTGCGCAGGAAGACCGTGCGATTGAGCGGCTCGGAGAAGAAACCGGTGAAGGCGGACAGGGTCCATCCGTCAGTATTGCGGAACCCTTCCGACAACAACAGAACGACCGGCACCAGGAACACCACCGCTGCGAAGATCGCAGCGGGCAGAGCAAGCGCCAGGGCTTCCATACGGTTGTGAAACATAGACTGAGCTTTCAGCGCGAAGAATGATCAAGCGAGGTGCGATGGCGAGCCGAAGCTCCGCCACCGCACCCCTTGCCTTGGGAGGCATTCATGTGGGCCGGATGTTACTGTCCGACCTTGGCATTCCATTCCGAAAGCCAGGCATCACGGTTGTCGAGGGCAGCAGCCGACGGAATGAGCGTCAGGCTCTTGGCTGTCTCTTCGCCATAGGTCAGGTTTTCGGCGATCTCGTCCGAAACCTTCACTTCCGCATTGGCCGGGCTGTCGACCAGCTGTTCGGCAAGCTTGGTCTGGATTTCGGTCGAGAGCCAGAAATCCATGAATTCAAGCGCCAGATCCTGGTTCTTCGAACCCTTGGCAAGCACCATGACATTCATGCCGCCGGTCTGGCCTTCTTTCGGCGTCGCCCAGGCGAGCGGCAGATCCAGCTTGTTGAACGGTGCCCAGGTGAAACGGCCGATCGGCGCTGCCCAGATTTCCTCCTGCTGCATCAGCTGCACCAGCTGAGAGGACTTGACGTAGAAGGTGACCAGTTCGTCCTTCTTTTCGCCAACGGCAGCGATCGGGGTCTTCAAATCGGCAGCATCATTGCCGAGCGCCTTGCCGAGCATGAACAGGGATGGCGGACCCTGATTGGTGGTGACGTTCGGGAAGGCGACATGGCCGACATTTTCAGGCTTCAGCAGGTCGGCCCAGCTGTCGATCTTCATCTTGTCAGTGCGGTAAACGATCGACGTGGCATAGAAGGTGTAGCCGACGCTCATGCCGTCGCCGTTCGGGTCCTTGGCGATGTCGTAGAGCTTGCCGTAGTTCGACAGCTTCGTGGTATCGATCTTTTCGATCAGGTCCTTGCGGGTGGCAGACAGGGCGTCGGCCATCGAGACGACGGCCATATCGACGACCGGGTTGGCTTTGTTGGCCTCCATCTTGGCCAGCCGTTCGACGCTGTTGCCGGTCTCGACCACCAGCTTGCAACCGCATTTGGCTTCGAAGGGATCGTAGACGATCGCCTTGAATTCGTCCTGCGCCAGCGCATAGACCGAAATGGTCAGCGTCTTTTCCTGAGCCTGGGCAGCGCCCATGGTCAGCATCAGCGCAGTCGCCGATGCCAGCATTGTCTTATTGATCATCTGTGTTCTCCTTCTGGGGGGATGATGATGCAACGCGCTCTTCCACCGGAGCGGTCGTCTGTCGCATCACCAATTGCATCGGCACCTTTTTGATATCCGCCGAAACCACGCTGCCGTTCATGGTGTCGGGGCTGGAAGCTGTTGTTGGTTCACCGAGAATGGCACGCGCAAGCGCCCCGACGGCGATGTCTGCGATTGTCGCCATGTCCATCCGGATACTGGTGAGACTCGGAGTGACAACCGACGACCAGACCAGATCATCAAAGCCGGCGACGCTGACATCCTCCGGCACCTTGACGCCGGCCCGCTGCAATTCGGTGAGCGCACGCAGGGCATGCAGATCGGAGACGGAAGCGATGGCGGTCACGCCACCGGCGACCATGTCGGAGAGCCCGAGCATGCAGCCCTTGCCATTCCTCTCTTCCAGTTTCTCGATCCAGATCACCTCGGCGCTGCCGCCGGCAGGAACGCGGGACTTCATGCCGCCGATGCGGTCGTTCTGCACGATGGATGCCGGGTTGTTGCCGATCAGAAGAAACCTGCGATGCCCCAGCGCGGCCAGATGGTCGACCAGGATCTGCCCACCCTGCCAGTGATCCGCAGAAACGGTATTGCCCGGCGTCGATGGGCTGTCGATGACCGCGATCGGGCAGCCGACATCGGCGATGCGCGTACCGCGCCGAGGCACGATGACGATACCGTCGACCCCGCGTTCGATCAGACGATTGATCGCTTCGGTCTGCATCGCGACATCTCCGCGGGAATCGGCGATCAGCACACCATAGCCAGCCTCGCTCGCGGCGAAATCGATGGCCTGGGCGATCTGCGGAAACAGCGGGTTGGCGATATCCGGCAAGACAAGACCGAGAACGCCGGTACGCCCGGTTCTCAGCGCCCTACCCGCCTGGCTTGGCACATAGCCAAGCTCCGTGGCTTTCGAACGTACACGCTCGATCAGCTCGGGCGACACCCTCCCTTTGCCCGACAGCGCGTTGGATACCGTCGCTACAGATACGCCGAGGGCTTCGGCGATACTCGCAAGGCTCGATCCGGGACGGGCTATGGCCAAGGGATTTCCAACCCACTGATTAAACGTTTAACCACGGTAGCGTAGATGGCACTGCTTGTCCATGCGAAGATTTCCCTACCCTAAATAAAGGGTATGCCGAATTGGATTGGCAGAGGCGCAACCAGAGATAAGCAACGCGCACAATTGAGATTGCGATTTTTTTTGGGCTGCGATCCAACACTTGACGGCACCAAGTCCAGCGTGAACGCATTCATGCCACACCTCAAAAATGAGGTGGCGACGGCTTTCCCAAAGAGGCGAAACAGATCTCGCTCGGTTGCACCAGGCGACACGGCAGTGAACCCAATCGATTCGGAAGAATCGAATATAATTCAACAATTACAGGTAGACAGCACGGTTCACCCGCGTCAAAATCGATTCTGACGCAGGCGGAATGTGGAAATTGGCGTTCTCGCTATTGTTGAAGGAACAACCTCTGTGAGAACTTGGACTCTCAAAGAGCTTGCAATGGAGCTGCATGACTATTCGTGTCCGACTTTAAGTCTCTTTTAACGATGCTAGTCAAAATTATGGCAAGGGACCGGTCTTAAACAGCGCGAAACTACACGCTCCGGTTCCAGCGGCTGCATGACGCACTCGATCCTCACAATCTATTCAATTAGCCCTTCGCCAGGCGGCGTGCCCTTGTGGCTCTTCGCAATACGCTGAAGCGTGCCCAATTTTTTGCCTGCTTTCGGCCGGCCGGAGAACCCGTGCGTGTTATTCTGATAGATGACAGCAAGTCTGTACTCGCAGCGATCCAGACATCCCTTTGGGGGCTGGCGGATCTGCATGTCGAAGCCTTCCTGGACCCTGTGCTGGCGTTGGAAGCATGCAAATCGACGCCGTTCGACCTGGTTCTCGTCGACTACACCATGCCACGAATGAACGGCGTCGAGGTCATCCGTCATCTGCGCAGTTGCCCATCCTACCAGCATGTGCCGATCATCATGGTTACCTCCGAGACTGAGCGCAGTATCCGGATCGAGGCCATTGAAGCGGGTGCAACCGAGTTTCTGCGCAAGCCATTCGACGGTGTCGAACTGCGGGCGCGCGTCGCCAACCTGCTGACATTGCGGCAGGCCCAGCTGGATCTGGCTGATCAGGCAAAATCCCTGGAGCGGCTGGTGAACAGCGCAACGGCGAAGCTCGCCGTCCGTGAAGAGGAAATCATCTGGCGCCTGGCCCGTGCGATAGAATATCGCGACGGTTCCACCGGGGAACACGTCTCCCGCGTCGCGCATATTTGCAGGCTAATCGCGGAAGAGCTTGGTTTCGATCAGACCTACTGCCGGATGATTTACCTAGCCGCGCCGCTGCACGATGTCGGCAAGATCGGCATCGCCGACAACATCCTGTCAAAGCCTGGCCGACTGACCGAAGCTGAAATCGCCGAGATGCGACAGCATGTCGAGATAGGTGTCCGTATCCTGGAAAACGGCTCTTCCGATCTGGTGCGCACCGCTGAAAAGATTGCCGGTGGCCATCACGAAAAATGGGATGGCAGCGGCTATCCGAATGGCCTTGTCGGAGACGCAATCCCGATTGAAGCCCGCATTGTCGCCGTCGCGGACGTGTTCGAAGCGCTGTGCAGCGAGCGTTCCTACAAGTCGGCCTGGTCTCCAGTTCAGGCGCGCGGCTATCTCCGCACCGAAAGCGGCAGGCATTTCGATCCGGCCTGTATCGCGGCTTTCGAGCGTCAATGGACGGCGATTGAAGCCCTCATGACCGGCAGCGATGAAGTGACTGAGGCCCGCAGTGCCAAGACCGCTCATGTGTCGGCTGCAACGCCACGCGAACCAGAAGCCAGAACAACCACCCCTCACCGAGCCTAGGAAGAGACATGCCGAGCCACTCACTCACATTGCCAAGCACACTCTCGATCCGCCACGCGAGCGCCGTTCGCGACCAGCTTTTGGCCGCGCTTGCACAGCATGACGCTGTTGAAGTCGAGTTTCCCGATGGCTGCGAAGCCGACCTTAGTCTCATCCAGCTGATCGAGGCTGCCCGCCGTCATGCCGATGGCCACGGCAAGCGTCTTACCCTGAAAGCGGCGGCCAATGGGCGTGTGTTCGACGTACTTGAGCGCGGCGGCTTTCTCGCGGACATGGCTCCCGCCTTTTCTCAATTTTGGTTACATCGGAAGGAAATACAATGAGTGCGAACATTCTGACGGTTGACGATTCGGCCAGCATCCGGATGACAACGAAGATCGCGCTGACCAATGCCGGCTACAAGGTGACGGAAGCCGTGGACGGCCTTGACGGCTTGAACAAGGCCAAAAGCGCCAGCTTCGACCTGATCGTGACCGACCTCAACATGCCCAACATGAATGGTCTGGCGATGATCGAGGCGCTGCGTCAGTCGCCGGCGCATACCGGCATCCCGATCATCTTCCTCACCACCGAATCCGACGCGGACATGAAAAGCCGTGCCAAGGCAGCCGGTGCCACCGGTTGGATCACAAAGCCTTTCGACCCTGAACAGCTCGTCAAGATCGCCAGGAAAGTATTGGGCAAATGAACACAATGGACCCCATCCAGGTCTTCAGGACGGAAGCGGCGGAGCTCTTCGAACAGATCGAAAGCGGTCTGCTTGATCTCCTCCATGACCTGTCCGACCAGGACCAGATTGACGCCGTCTTCCGCGGACTGCACACGCTGAAAGGCTCCGGAGCCATGTTTGGCTTCGAGGCACTCGCCGCCTTCACGCATCACTGCGAATCCGCCTTCGACCGCGTCCGCAAGGGTGAGGTCCAGGCAACCAGCGAACTGATTGCCGCCGTGCTCGAAGCCCAGGACCACATGAAGGCCCTGGTCGACAAGCCGAATGGCGATCATGACGACATGAGCCAGACGCTTCTCGCCAAGCTGCACGCCGCAGTCGGCGGAAAGTCAGGTCATTCAGCGGCTTCGCAACCCGCCTCAGCTGCACCTGCTGCGCCCCAAAAACCAGCCCCGAACACCGCAACCAGCTGGGTCATCAAGTTTCGTCTTCCCGACAACGCCATGGCCAATGGCACCAACCCGTTGGGTCTGCTGGACGAATTGCGCGAGCTTGGCGACTGCACGATCGTGGCCGACGCGAGCACCATCCCGGACCTTGCCACGATCGAGCCGACAACACTCTATCTGGGATGGACGATTGCCTTGACCACCGAGCAGCCTCGGTCGGCGATCGAGGATGTCTTTATCTTCGTCATGGACGACATGCAGCTTGAAATCGCAGAGATCGCGGTGGCAACCGCGACCGCAGTTGAGCCGCAGCACGTAGCACCTGAGCCGATTGTCGAGGCTGTCGCGGAGAAAAAGCAGGCGACGGCGAGCAATGGTCCCTCCGACGCCAAGGCCAATAAATCGGCCGAAAACGTCCGCGTTCCGGCCGAGCGCCTGGACGAACTCATGGACCGCGTCGGCGAACTGGTGATCGCCCAGTCGCGCCTGTCGCAGCTGGCCAATATCAGCGCCAACATCCAGCTTCGCTCGGTATCCGAAGACGTCGAGCGCCTGTCCGGCGAACTGCGCGACACGATGATGGTGCTGCGCATGGTGCCGGTCGGCAGCCTGTTTGGCCGCTTTCGCCGTCTCGTTCACGACCTTGCGCGCGAGACCGGCAAGACGATCGAGCTGGAAACCGAGGGCGAGACAACCGAAGTCGACAAGACCGTCATCGAACGTCTGGCTGATCCCCTGGTGCATCTGGTTCGCAACTCCTGCGACCACGGCCTTGAACCGCCGGAAGAACGTCGAGCTGCCGGCAAATCACCGCATGGCCGAATCTTGCTGTCGGCCCGTCAGCAGGCCGGTGAGGTCATCATCACCATCAAGGACGATGGTCGCGGCATCAACCGCGATCGCGTCCGGGCCAAGGCGGAAGCCTCGGGCCTGATCCAGCCGAATGCGGCACTCTCGGACCAGGAACTCCTTCAGCTAATCTTCCAGCCGGGCTTCTCGACGGCCCAGGAAGTCACCAACCTGTCCGGTCGCGGCGTCGGCATGGACGTCGTCAAGCGCACGATCGACGCGCTGCGCGGCACTATCAATGTGGTCAGCCACCCCGGTGAGGGCTCGGAAGTCTCGCTGTCGATCCCGCTGACGCTGGCCATCATCGATGGCCTGCTGGTGCGCGTCGGCAATGGTCGCTATGTCATTCCGCTTTCGGCCGTCGAGGAATGCCTCGAACTTTCGGTCGAGGACGACATGCGCTCGCGTGGCCGAAGCTTCATTTCGCTGCGCGACAGTCTCGTGCCCTATCTGCGCCTGCGCGAACTGTTCCGCACCGGCACCAAACCCGATCCGTTCCAGAAAGTCGTGGTCATTTCGACCGGATCGGAACGCGTCGGCCTCGTCGTCGACCAGATCATCGGTGACCACCAGACCGTCATCAAGGCTATGTCCAAGCTGCATCATGACGTAGCGACCTTCTCCGGCGCCACGATCCTCGGTGACGGCGACGTGGCTCTCATCCTCGACGTGGGGCATCTCGTCTTGGAAGGCCAGAAACAGGAGGCGCATTTGCGCGTAGCAGGATGAGCGAAGCAGCACGTAAGATTCCCGATCACCTTTGGGGCGCCAGCGAGGAACTCGAAGTCCTGACCTTCGACATCGCGGGCGAAATGTTCGCCCTCGAAGCCGTCATGGTGCAGGAAATTCTCGATCTGCTACCGGAAACCACCGTTCCCGGTGCCAAGCCATTCGTCGGCAGCGTCATCAATTTTCGCGGCAAGGTCATTCCGCTCGCCGACATCCGCCTTGCCTTCGGCATGGAGGCAACCAAACCGACGATCGACAGCCGTATCATTGTCATCGAGCTGGATGTGGACGGCGAGCCGACGCTCACCGGCATCCGCACCGACAAGGTCCACGAAGTGACATCGCTGTTGAAAGCCGCCAGCGAACCGCCACCCAGCATAGGCATGCGTTGGCGCTCCGATTTCATTGACTGCCTCGTCCGTCGCGGCGGCGAATTCATCATTATTCCCAACCTTCAAACGATCTTCTCCGTCGGCCATGAGCGCCATGCGGCAGACCCGTCGAAGAACTAGTCGCAGCAAAGGAACAACCAAATGCGCGCCTCGATCAAACTCAAGCTCACCATAGCTTTCGGCTTTGTCATCATCATGCTCATGGCCACGGCGACCATCGCCATCATGAGCCTCAGCGAGCTCAACACCACGCTCGAAAATGTGGTTGAAGGCCCCGCAACACGCCTGAGACTGGCTCAGGAACTCAACATCACCCAGCTCCAGCAGCTGCGCCAGCAGAAGAACATGCTGCTCGCCGCTGATATCGCAAGCATGCGAGAATATTCGGCAAAGATCACCCAGCAGCGCCAGGATTTCGACAAGGCCTTCGACAGCGTTATGCTGCTGGCCACGGAACAGGGTAAAGTGCTGTGGGGCAAGCTGAACGGGTTCGCCACCGATTATCGCAAGCAGGATGACCAGATCCAGGCGATGATGATGGCCGGCAACCGTGATGGTGCCCTGGCCATCTCGACAAACGAAAACCGCGAGACGGTCGGCGAGATCGACGCGCTGCTTGAGGAGGTCGTTGCACTCGAAACCAGCCGCCTTGCCGAAGCCAACGAGACAGCGGGCGCCGACTACGTCCAGACCCGCAACGTCATGCTCGCCGTCGCCGCCATCGCTTTGCTGATTGCTCTCGCCGCCGCCGTCTGGATCGCCGTTTCGATCAATCGCGGCCTCCGCAACGCCGTCAGCTCGGTCCAGAGCGTTGCCGATGGCGACCTGACCAAACTGGCCTTGATCAAGTCCAACGATGAGATCGGCGACCTGCTGTCATATGTAAACGCCATGATCGAACGTTTGCGCGGCGTGGTCGGCGACGCCCTCTCCGCCTCCTCGAACGTTTCTTCGGGCAGCCAGGAACTGTCGGCAAGCTCCGAGCAGCTGTCGCAGGGCGCCACCGAACAGGCTGCCGCTGCCGAAGAGGCATCTGCCTCGATGGAAGAGATGGCCGCGAACATCAAGCAGAACGCCGACAATGCCGCCCAGACCGAAAAGATCGCCCGCCAGTCGGCCAAGGATGCAGAAGCATCCGGCGACGCCGTGACTCGCGCCGTCGGTGCCATGCGCACGATTGCCGAGAAGATCTCGATCGTCCAGGAAATCGCCCGCCAGACCGACTTGCTAGCGCTGAACGCTGCCGTTGAAGCGGCCCGTGCCGGCGAACATGGCAAGGGTTTTGCCGTCGTCGCTTCCGAAGTCCGCAAGCTTGCCGAACGTTCGCAGTCGGCAGCGGCCGAAATCGGTGCAATGTCGAGCGACACGGTTAAGGCCGCTCAGGAAGCCGGCGAAATGCTTGGTCGTCTGGTGCCCGATATCCGCAAGACTGCCGAACTGGTCTCGGAAATCTCGGCAGCCTGCCGCGAGCAGGACATCGGCGCCTCGCAGATCAACGAAGCGATCCAGCAGCTCGACCAGGTCACCCAGCAGAACGCCTCGGCCTCCGAACAGATGGCCGCGACCTCTGAAGAACTGGCTGCCCAGTCCGAGGAACTGCAGACCTCGATCGCCTTCTTCCGGGTCGACCGGACTGGCGAACGCGCCCCTGCCGCCATCCGCAAGCCGGCAGCCCGTCCGGCAACGCCTGCTGCCCGTCCGGCCGCAGCGGCAATGGCTCGCAAGCCAATGACCAGTGATCACAGCGTTTCCGGCCAGCAGGCACGGGCCAGTGGCTTTGCCCTTGACCTGTCGATGGGTGGCCCGGACGCAGACGACGTGCATTTCAAGCAGAGCGCATAAATTGCGAGCCAGGGCGGATCAGGAGATCCGCCCTGATTGCAGCGTATCACACGCTGAATGCGAGGAGCGGCGGCTCCTGTCCGGTAGGCTAAGACGCCAGCCCGGAATGTCCCACCCACGACTTCAATTATCGACACAATTTACTGGGGACGCCGACGATGCGCTTTACCATCAAACTCAAGCTTGCCATGGCATTTGGCTTTTTACTTATCCTATTGAGCATTACGGCCGGTTACGGCATCTACAGCTTAAGTAACCTGAACCAGGCCATCACCGACCTGATCGCCGGTCCAGCCGCACGCCTTGAACATGCCCAGACACTTGGCAACTACCAGCTCCGCATCGCACGTGCGCAGATGAACATGGCGACTGCACAAACTCCGGCGGACGTCACACGTTACGCCGAAGCCAGCGACCGCAACAAAAAGTCGTTCACGGATACAGTCGCTATTTTGGTCGAAAGCGCGACAACGGAAGAAGGCAAGCAGCAATGGCGCGATGTTTCTGTTGCAGCTGAGAAGCTGTTTACAGTCGATGACGCTATCAGAAATGCGGCGCGAAATGGAAATTCCGTCGAGGCCGTCCGGCTGGCGACCACCGAAGGTCGCCCGATCATGGATCAAATCGAGGAAACGATCGAAGCCCGCAAAGATGCGAACAAGCAGCGGATGACGGAAGCTGACGAAGCCACCAATGTCCAATATGCCGCCACCCGCAATATCATAATCGCGATTTCCGTGATCGCGCTCTTGACTGGTTTGACCGCGGCCGTCTGGATCGCCATGAGCATCGGTTCCGGCCTGCGCAAGATCAAGTCCGTTGCGGACGCTGTCGCCATCGGCGATCTCAACCAGAATGTCGAGATCAAAACGAATGACGAAATCAAGGACCTGGTCGATACCATCAATGTGATGACCGGCAACCTGCGCGAAACGGCGCGCATCGCCGACCTGATCGCCAATGGCGACTTGGTCGTCACACCAAAGCCTTTGTCTGACAAGGATACGCTCGGACTGTCGCTGGAAAGCATGGTTGAGCGCCTGCGTGGCGTCGTCGCTGACGCGCTGTCGGCCGCAGCCAATGTCTCGTCCGGCAGCCAGGAACTGTCGGCAAGCTCCGAACAGCTGTCGCAGGGTGCGACCGAACAGGCAGCGTCTGCCGAAGAAGCATCCGCCTCGATGGAAGAGATGGCTGCCAATATCAAGCAGAACGCCGACAATGCCGCCCAGACGGAGAAGATTGCCCGCCAGTCGGCCAAGGATGCCGAAGCGTCGGGCGATGCGGTCAACCGCGCCGTGGGTGCCATGCGCACGATCGCCGAGAAGATCTCGATCGTCCAGGAAATCGCCCGTCAGACAGACTTGCTCGCCTTGAATGCTGCCGTTGAAGCAGCCCGTGCCGGCGAACATGGCAAGGGGTTTGCCGTCGTCGCTTCCGAAGTCCGCAAGCTTGCCGAACGCTCGCAGTCGGCAGCCGCCGAAATCGGCGCAATGTCCGGTGAAACGGTGAAGGCAGCGCAGGAAGCCGGCGAAATGCTCGGCCGTCTGGTTCCCGATATCCGCAAGACCGCCGAACTGGTCTCGGAAATCTCGGCAGCCTGCCGTGAGCAGGATGTCGGCGCCTCGCAGATCAACGAAGCGATCCAGCAGCTCGACAAGGTCACCCAGCAGAATGCCTCGGCATCCGAACAGATGGCCGCGACCTCCGAAGAGCTGGCTGCCCAGTCGGAAGAGCTGCAAACCTCGATTTCGTTCTTCCGGGTTGAACGAAATGCACGGGAAATTGCAGTGGCCAAGACCGCGGCACGACCCAGTGCACCGCAGGCCCGCACCCCTGCCGCGCCTCAGCGCAAGCCGACAACCGACCACTCAATCGCCAGCCAGCAGGCGCGTGCCAAGGGATTTGCCCTCGATCTGTCGATGGGTGGACCTGATGCCCACGACGCCGATTTCCGGGAAAGCGCATGACCATGAGCACAGCCTCATCCGAATCCCAATTCGTCACGTTCAGCCTTGGCGCGGAGATCTTCGCCGTGCCTGTCACCGTGGTCCGGGAAATCCTGGACCATGAGGACCCTTTCAAGATCCCCCATGGTCCGGACTATCTGCTCGGGCTGCGCGACGTGCGCGGCCAGGGTGTTCCGGTCATCGATCTGAGAGTAAGGCTTGGCATGTCCAAGACGGTCCGCACCAATGATACCCGCATCCTGGTGCTCGACATTCCGATTGAAGGCAAGACGCTCGCAATCGGCCTGGTGGCAGACAAGGTCTACGAGGTCACGCCATTCCGGCGTGACCAGATCGAAGCTGCCCCGGATATCGGCGTTCGCTGGCGCTCAGACTACATCGCCGGTGTCGTTCGACGCGAGACGGATTTTGTCGTGATCATCGATCTGGCGCGCCTGTTCTCACATGCGGACGTGAACATGCTGGGCAGCGATGAAAAACAAGTGGCCTTTGGCTAAGGAGTGACCCGGTGAATGCAGGCGTAGCCCAGGTACGGGGCGAGGACACTCTGGGTCCTCGCAATTATCAGTTGTTGGCGAAATTCATCTATGACTATAGCGGCATCAAGATGCCGCCGAACAAAGTCACAATGCTCGAGGGAAGACTGCGCAGGCGACTACGTGCCACGGGTCTGTCCACCTTCAATGACTACTGCGATTTCCTCTTCAAGCATGGCGGTTTGCAGAACGAGAGCATATTCCTGATTGATGCGGTCACCACCAACAAGACCGACTTCTTTCGCGAGCCGAACCATTTCGCCTATCTCGAAGAGGTCGTCCTGCCTGAACTGAAGGAACAAGGCGTCCGCCGCATGCGGGCCTGGAGTGCCGCCTGCTCCAACGGTGCCGAGCCCTACACGATGGCCATGGTCATGGCTGAAGCGGCCCAGAACAATGCCGGCAGCGATTTCAGCATCCTCGCAACAGATCTGTCCACGGATGTGCTGAAGACCGCAAAGGCGGGAATCTATCCCGCCGACCAGTTGGACCCGGTTCCGTCACACATGATGGCGAAATACGTCATGCTGCCAAAGGACAAAAGACAAACCAACGTCAGGATCACACCCGCACTACGGTCGAAAATCGGCTTCGGTCGGTTGAACTTCATGGACAAGACCTACCCGGTTGGCGATCCCTTCCACATGATCTTCTGCCGCAACGTATTGATCTACTTCGACAAGAAGACCCAGGAACACGTCCTGTCGCAGCTCTGCGCCAATCTCGTTCCAGACGGTTATCTCTTCATCGGCCATTCCGAATCCGTGACAGGCCTCGATCTCCCTGTCCGCCAGGTGGCGAACACGATCTTCAAAAGGATCTGATGACCTCATGAGTAACAAGATCCGCGTCCTGATCATTGATGACTCCGCGTCTGTGCGCCAGACACTGACGGCAGTCCTTGAATCTGACCCTGCCATCGAAGTCATCGGCGCGGCTTCGGATCCGTTCATCGCGGCGAAACGCATTCAGGAGGAGATACCGGACGTTATCACCCTGGATGTCGAGATGCCGCGCATGGACGGCATCACCTTCCTTCGCAAACTCATGTCGCAGCGGCCGATCCCGGTGGTGATGTGTTCTTCACTCACGGAATCCGGGTCGGAAACCTTGCTTCAGGCATTGGAGGCAGGTGCCGTCGATGTCATCCTGAAACCGAAGATCGGTGCAGCCGACTATCTCTCCGAGCAAGCATTGCGCATCTGCGACGTGGTAAAAAGCGCTGCCCAGGCGAGGCTGGGATCGACGAGGCGCATGCGCTCGGCAGCCGCCAGCGGCCCGACTGCAAAGCTGACAGCCGACGCAGTCCTGCCACCGCCGACCGGCAAGGCCATGGCGCGCACGACTGAAATGGTCGTCTGCGTCGGCGCCTCGACCGGCGGCACCGAGGCCCTGCGCGAAATGCTGGAGCGGTTGCCGGCCAATTCCCCTGGAATTGTCATCGTCCAGCACATGCCGGAACGCTTCACCGCAGCCTTCGCCAAACGGCTCAACAGTCTCTGTGAGGTGGAGGTCAAGGAAGCGGTCGACGGGGATCCCGTCCTGCGCGGTCATGTTCTGATCGCACCCGGCGACAAGCATATCCTCCTCGAGCGGCAAGGCGCCCGCTACCACGTCTCTGTCCGTGGCGGACCCCTCGTCTCGCGCCATCGTCCCTCGGTGGATGTGCTCTTCCGCTCGGCGGCACGCGCTGCGGGCTCCAATGCCATGGGCGTCATCATGACAGGCATGGGTGATGATGGCGCGCGCGGCATGGAGGAGATGCACCAGGCAGGCGCCTTCACCGTTGCTCAGGATGAGGCAAGTTCCATCGTGTTCGGAATGCCCAAGGAAGCGATTGCTCGTGGCGGCGTCGACAAGGTCGTCTCTCTCGATCTCATCGCAAGAGAAATCCTGACAGCCGACAAGCACAGATAGTTCGGCGAATTTTCCCGGTATTTCAGGGACATCTGCAAACTTGTGCCCCGCATCTTTGCCCTTTGTTAACCATGTTTGGCAAGAGTGGAGACTGCACGATGGTTGTGCCCTGGCGAGCGATTCTGGCTCACGCGTTCAGACGAGGAGCAGACCATGGCCGTGATCACTTTCGCCAATTCCAAGGGTGGCGCCGGCAAGACCACTGCCGTGCTTCTCCTCGCAACAGAACTCGTGCGGCGCAATTTCAGGGTCTGCATTCTGGACACCGACCCGCAGCGCTGGATCTCGAGATGGTTTGAAACAGCCGAGAAACGGGCAAACCTGACTGTCGAAACCTTCGTGTCCATGGCGACCATCCAGAAGACCGTGACCGAATGCCAGCGAAACTGGGACTATGTGATCATAGACCTTCCCGGAATTCAGTCCCCCCTGCTGGCAACCGCCATTGGCCTGTCCGATCATGTGATGATTCCCGTGCAGGGAAGCAGCATGGATGCCCAGGGTGGCGCGCAGGTTCTGGATCTGCTCCGTTACCTTGATCGCAAGGCCGGCATCCGCATCGCCCATTCAGTCGTCTTGTCGCGGGTAAATTCGTTTGTCACCACGCGCGCGCTTCAGGCCGTGAAGCATCTTCTTTCCGAACAGCGCGTGCATGTGCTCGACACGCCGATCATCGAGCGCTCCGCCTATCGCGACATGTTCGATTTCCACGCCTACCTGCACCGCATGGATCCGGCCAAGGTCAGCAATCTCGCCAAGGCAATCCTGAACGCCGAACGTTATGCGGATGAAGTGTTGACGCTCGTGCCGCTGGCGCAGACAACCGAGCAGGTGCTGCTCGCCGCCCGAACACTCGGGCGGCTTGAACACGCAGCTTAGAGCCTGTTTGATCAGAACAGGGCGTCGGCAAAGAGATCGTCGTCGTCCATGATCTCGGTCTTGGGCGATTCAATCTGGGAAGCCGAGCCACCGGAATTTACGTCCAGATACCGCAGATGGATGTCTCTTTCCTGCGCCATCGTGTAGATCCGGAAAATCCCCGATGAAAGCGGTTCGATTCGGGATGCCAGATCCTGTGTGTCCGGTAGATCGCCGGCCGCCATATGGGAGGCAAGCCCCAGGCATTGATCCAGAACACCGCCAAGCTCACTCTCGAAATCAAGCTTGGTGACGGCAGCGCTGATGCGGGCAAAGACGGCCTGACCTTCGACCGCAAATTCCTGCAATCCCTTTTCCATTTCGGCGCCAACGGTCTGTACCGCCGCAAGCGCATCACGCAGAGGTTCCCCGAGATTGCCGATGTCGGCTGTCGCTTCGTTGGACAAGAACTGTGTCGCGGCTTCAACCGCATGAAGATCGGTCACGATCGCATCAGCTGGCGTCTCGAGCTTGCCGGCAAAGAGCCGAAGCTCGCCGCTGACCACGTTCACCGACCGTCCCGCATCCCCCAGGCGCGAACAGCGCAGGTTGGAGTTGAGAGCCATATAGTGAATATCGGTCTTGATCGACCGAATAACCTCGATCCCCTTGAGCAGATGCTGGGCTGTTGCTGTCACCGAACCGACGACGGAATCGGATTCACCACTGCGGTCGCGAACACGCTCGGCGAGCTCGCACCCAATCCTCAGATCCGCTTCCATCGACTTGAGCACATTGTGATCTTCGCCGGCACTTTCAGATGTCACCTTGTCGCGCAGAACCAAGATCTGCGACGCATCGGCCGAAAAGCTTGCAATATTGGTCGAGATACCACGGCACTGCCGGCGGAAGTCGACCAGCGTTTCATCCAGTTGCGCATGGCACAGATGGAGAATGACCGTGTTCAGATCGTCGGCTTCTTGCGGCGAAAGCGCCCCACCTTCCGGCGAGGCGAGGAATGCGTCCAAGAGTTCGAACGTGCTTTGAACATGTTCGATGCGCTGGCGGGTGATGTCGCCAATCTGCAATCCGGAAAGCACGCTGGCTATCTTGCCCTGGACCCGGCCTGTCACCTGTTTGACATCGCTGGCAACCGCAGACATCTGCGCATATTGCTGCGCGATGCGGCTCGAGCTCTGATCGAGGTTGCTGACAATGCGTGGAACCGTAGTGTCGAAATCGCTGCGGATGCCTTCGGCAAAATCACGCGCGGTCCGCAACTGGGCGCGCATCACGCTCAGTTGCGCGACGAACTTGTCCACCTCTTCCGCACCAAACTGCACCCGGTCACGAATTTCATCGGCAAATTCCGCGAACTCGGCAAGCCCCGCACCGGTGATCTTCACCGTAATGGCGAAGGTACGCAGATAGCGGATGGTCTCGCGCATATCGTCGAGGTGAAGGCTGCTTGAATGGCAGATGTCGGAAATCTCGACAAACTTCGTGTGCCGCGCTTCGGCGATCTTCGGCAGCAGCGCCAAATTGGATACGGTACTCCGCAGCCCCTTGACCGTCGACGCTGTGGTCTCGCCATCGAGGGTATTCGTCAGGCGGTCGAGGATATCGACCAGCCCGTTCAGAATTTCCATCACCGAGACAAGGACCGCACCTGCATCGAGGAATGACTTCTCGATCGCGGAATGAGCCAGATGGAGTTTTGAGACCAAGTCCGTCCGCAAATCCGGACCAACTGTCGTAAGCTTGAAATTATGCTTCACAACACACCCTACACAAGTTTGTAGAGGTCACTTTAGCCGACACTGTGAAAAGAGTAGTAAATTCAGAGCGCATCAAATTGCGAAAGTGGCCCGATGCGACTTGTGATGGATTCTACAGTTAATGGTTTTCCAGACCGGGAAGCTGTGTTCGTCGCGGAAAAGCGTCACGCTGCTCGCCAACCCCGACCGTAAGCGCGCAAGAAGATGGAGCACCGACGGGTACGACCGATCAGCCCCGCCGATCACATCAAATCACTTTGCTGCAATTTTGCCTGATAGCGACGATATGACACTACAAATCAGCCGCGAGGATTCGCGGCCCGCACGAAAGAGCGCGCAGAGGGGCTTTGCGCGCGGATTCCGGATGTCGTGAAGGCAAAATGATCGACCACAATTTCGCCTTGGTCGGTTACACATGAAGTCATCAAATTCGGGAGAATTGTCACCTGTCATTCTTTATAGGTCATGTCTATTTTCGAGACAAAACCCGGTTTTACCTCGAAGAAAAGCAACCGGAAGCGGTTCAGCTGCAGAAAGAGACATCGGTCACCTTCGAAAAAGAAAAACATAAATTATTGATAGAAAAAGGAATTTTCGCTATCAGTACTGTCAGTCGCGAATTGGTTATGTTGCACAACAGCAATTTTGGCGAGATTCCTGCCGCGCCGCAACATCTTGACACCCTCTGCGTTCTCTCCGAACATGATCAAGCCAAAGCTTGGCATTTGCAAACATGTTCACCCGAGTACATCGGTCGATTGGGAGAATATGTGGCAGGGTCGGTCGATTGGAGCTGCAATGGAAAACACTAGCAAGATAAGGGTCCTGGTTTTGGACGAGAACCCGGTTCTGGTGGACGGCCTGAGCTTTCTGATAAACTCGACGAGACAGTTGGAAGCGCTAGCGCTGACTCAGCGGGACGCGAACCTCGCAGAAGCAATCAAACGGTTAGCGCCACAGGTTATCGTCGCCGACCCAGCTTTTCTCGATCGCTCTCTGCGCGATTGCGAGATGGACTTGAAAGAACTCCGGATCTTGGCGCGCCTCATCGCCTACTGTGATATACGCGATACATTGCCGGGAGAGACATACATCGCCAGGGGATATTCTGGGGTAGTCACCAAAACGGTCGCGAGCCCGAAGCTATTGCGTGCGATCAAGAGCATACATGCTGGCGACATCGTCATAGACGAATCCGTGGTCGCGTTGTCCGACAACGGAAACGGCAACAACACGACACAAGAACCCGAGCAAGGCAAACTCTCAACGCAGGAAGAGCTTGTCCTGCGTTATGTCGCACTCGGAAAGGCGATGAAAGAAATCGCAGCAGACATTCAATTAAGCACAAAAACTGTTGAAACATACAAATATCGTGCAACAAAAAAACTATCGCTTCGAACACGATCAGACATAGTTAACTACGCAATTAGTGTAGGCTGGCTTCAATACTAACATGAATCGGTAAGAAATGACAACGCGATGGATGACAATCCATCGCGTTGCTTTGCGTTTATCAAACCGTAATTGCTAATATGCTGTTTTTATTAAATATTTATTGGGAATTTACCTGACAAGCGTCGGACCTTTCCTGACTTTTACTCAGAATACATAGCTGCCAATCCTAAAGACGGATTTAAACGATTGTTAACTACCGGAGGCCGTCGAGGCCTGCGGTCAACAACAAGGGCAGCACATGGCTAGGATCAGCGTATTTGGAATCGGCTACGTCGGCGTGGTGGCAGCAGCCTGCCTGGCCAAAGATGGACACGAGGTCGTGGCCGTGGATATCGACCCTGCCAAGGTCGACACGATCAACAACGGACGCGCACCGATCGTTGAGAAGGGCCTTGATCCCCTGATCGAGCAGACTGTCGCCAGCGGCAAGCTGCGCGCCACACTCGATATCCAGGATGCAATCGCTTCGACCGACGTGTCTTTCGTCTGCGTCGGCACCCCAAGCGCACCGGATGGTTCGGTCGGACTGACCTATGTGGTCAAGGCCTGCGAGGCGATCGGGACAGCAATTGCCGCCAAGGGCAGTTTCCACTCCGTTGTCGTTCGTTCGACCATCGTGCCCGGCAGCATGGAGACTGTATGCATCCCGGCGCTCGAGCGCAGCACGGGCCTCATCGCCGGCAAGGATTTCGGCGTCGGCTACTATCCGGAATTCCTGCGTGAAAGCACAGCGATCGAGGACTATTACGATCCGGGCCTTATCGTCTTCGGCGCCCTCGACGAGCAGACCGACAAGATCCTGCACGAGATCAACGACACGCTCCCCTGCCCCTGCCATTCGGTCTCTCTGTCGACGGCAGAGATGATCAAATACACCAGCAACGCCTGGCGCGCCGTCAAGGTCACCTTCGCCAATGAGATTGGCAACATCGCCAAGGCGAGCGGTGTCGACGGCCAGTTGGTGATGAAGATCCTGTGCTCGGATCTCAAGGTCAACATCTCGCCCTATTTCATGCGGCCTGGTTTCGCCTTTGGCGGCTCCTGCCTGCCGAAGGATGTCCGTGCTCTGCGTCATCTCGCCAAGGAAAAGCATGTCGAGACCGCCCTTCTCGACGCGGTGCTCGAAGCCAATGAAGCGCAGATCGACCGCGCCGAGACCATGGTCTCGCAAATGGGCGGTCAGACGATCGGCATGGTTGGCATCAGCTTCAAGACCGGCACCGACGATCTGCGGGAAAGCCCGCTTGCAAGTCTGGCCTCTCGTTTGATCGACCGGGGGTATGATCTCAAGATCTACGACCCCTTCGTCAATCAGGCCTATGCCGAGGGCATGAGTGGCGCCGGTCGCGGCAATGACACCGCCATCGACCTGAAGAACAGGCTCGTCAGCGACCTCGACGACCTCGTGGACAGTTCCGACGTCATCCTTGTCGGCAATCACTATGCCGAGGCAATGCCGGTCCTTGATGCGTCGAGTGACAAGATCCCGATGGTCGACCTCCTGCGCATCCGCCCCGGCATTCGTTCCGCCGGAACCTACCAAGGCATTTGCTGGTAAGGAGCCCACCGATATGTTGGCCCACGTCATCTATCTCCTCATCATGACGATCCTGGCGCTCAGCGTGCCGCATCCGGCGGTCCAGACCGTCTCCGGCACCCTGATCACCGTCGGCCTGATTGGCGCATGGCGCTATGCCTGGGCGGGGATCAACCTGGCGCGGGCCGCCTATTACCTGAACTTCGCCTATCCTCGCCGGCGCGAAAACGCCGTCGAGGCCTACCAGGCCCGCGGCTTGAAGGATCACACCTTCTTCCTCGTGACCACCTACAAGATCGCCCCGGATATCTCGACCCGCGTCTATCGCTCGATCTTCGAGGCGGCCTACCACGCCAAAGGTGGCGCCACCATCGTCGCCTCGATCGTCGACGAAGCCGATGCCCGGCTGATCCGACAGGTCATGGCCTCGGTCGCCGCCCGCAATCCGGGCTCGGAAGCGATGGTCGCGCTGAAGATCGACAAGATCGCCGGAACCGGCAAGCGCGACGCACTCGCCACCTCCCTGCGCTCGATCGCCAAACTCAATCCGGGCCGCAACGACATCGTCATCTTCGTCGATGGTGACAGCTGTGTACCGATCGACGTCATCGACCGTAGCCTGCCCTTCTTCACCGACCCTTCCGTCGGCGCCGTCACCACCGATGAATACAGTGACACCAAAGGCGGTCGCCTGTTCCGGGACTGGTTCGACCTGCGCTTCTGCCAGCGCCATGTGATGATGTCGTCGATGTCGCTTGGCGAACGCGTACTGACCCTGACCGGCCGCATGTCGATCTTCCGTGCCAATCTCGCCACCGACAGCGGTTTTGTCGATCTCGTCCGCAACGATTTCATCGACCACTGGCGCCTGGGCCGCGTTCACTTCCTGACTGGTGATGACAAGTCCACCTGGTACTGGCTGCTGCAGCGCGGATACAAGATGCTCTATCTGCCCGATCTGTGCACTGTCTCGATCGAAACCCAGCCCAATTCCGGCTTCATGGACTCCGCCACCGTCCTGATGACCCGCTGGTTCGGCAACATGCTGCGCACCAACGCCCGCGCGCTTGCCCTGCCCGCCTCGCAGATCGGTTACTTCACCTGGTGGTCGATCCTCGACCAGGCGATTTCGATCTGGACCACGCTCGCCGGCCCCGCCAGCATCCTGCTCGCGACATTCTTCATCAGCCCCTGGATACTGCCGCTCTATTTCGCCTGGGTCATGTTCACCCGTTATTGCTTGTGCACGATCATCATGGCGTTCCGCAAACGCAGCTTCCCGGTCACCTATCCCTTCCTGCTCTATTTCAGCCAGGTCGGCGGCGCGGTCATCAAGAGCTTCATCCTCTTTCGCCTCGACCGCCAGCGCTGGACCCGCCAGTCATCGGCGAAAGCGGGAAGTTTCAGCCTGCCTCTCGGCCAGCGGCTGAAGGCGCACAGTTCAACCTACATGCATGGCCTTGCCCTCGGATGGCTCATCCTTGGCGTGGCTTATGTCGGCAACCTCATCTAACCGCGCCCATCCAACCGCGCCACGCAACACCCCCAGCGAAGGACCGTGACAATGGACATCGAGAAGAAGCCCGCCCGAGACACCGCTTTGAAAGCTCAGGCCGCCCAGGCCGAAAACCTCCCTGTCCTCCTGGACAACGGCACCGAGCACCCAAAAACCAATATTCCGTTTTCTGCGATCATCGACGGTCGACAGTTCAGCGGTCAGAGCCTGTCCCTCGTGTCGGCAACCGTTGCAGGACTGTCGGGACCGGAATTGGAAGGCAAGCAGCGTATTGCCGTTCTACGCTTCGATTTCGACGGCTACACGATCGCGTTGCAGGTCGATGTTCACATCAGCCGCATCCATGCCGAAACCGGTGAACTGCGTCTCGACTTCATCGAGCCGACCGGAGAACACCTGCCGACCCTGCGTTATCTGCTCAACAGCCACATCGCCGGCGACATTACCTCCATCGACGGCATCATCAGCCGCCGCGAAAAGGCAGGCGTGAGCAACGCCAAGAGTCAGGGCGGATCGACGACATTCGGCGGCTATGTCGGACGCGGCCTGCGGGTGGCAGCGACAGCTGCCCTCAGCCTGGCGCTCGCGGCCGTCGCTGCAAACCTCGTCTATCAGCGGATCTTCTCCAAGGAGGTCGCCCAGCTCGCCACGCTGTCCGCCGGCGGCCAGCCACTGCGTGCAGTCGCAAGCGGCCAGATATCCTACCTCAACCTCGGTGCTGCGAAGGGTGAAGTTCTCTATACCTTGCAGGCGGTCTCCGGCGACACGCTCAGCGTCAACATGCCTTGCGACTGCAAGATCCTGCCAAGCGCCGCGATGGAAGGTTCCACCGTGATGGCCGGCGACACCGTGGCCGAAGTTGTCACCGGGGAAACGGCCCCTGTCGTCATTGCGACCGTCAGTGCCGACCAGGCCAAGCTTCTTGTTCGCGGCGACATCGCCGAGCTCAAGTTCCCCGATGGCGTGGTGGCCTACGGCAAGCTCACCGCTGGCGCACAGGCCCTGACGCCGGTCGGCGCGCAAGGGGAAATGCGCGCCGTCATTGCCCCGAATGCCGCCCTCGGTGGTGAAGCCGTCGGGTCGCCGGTCTCCGTGCGCATCATCAGCAACCGCATTTTTGCCATCGGCCAACAACTCGGCCTGATGTCCTCCAACAGCACGGCCGGCTGAGAACCGCAGCAGGGCAGACAATCCCGCGCAATCGACAAACAGGATTCACAGGAGCAGTCATGCAAAACGTTCATCCCCTCATCCTGTGCGGCGGCATCGGCACACGCCTTTGGCCCCTTTCCCGCACCGAGCACCCGAAACAGTTTCAGCGTATCGACGGCAACTCGGAGACCACGTTTTTTCATGCAACGGTTGAACGCCATCGCATGCCGGGCTTTGCAGATCCCGTCGTCGCCGTCAGCAGTTCGCATGTCGCCACCGTCCTGCGCCAGCTGAACGACCTGAATTGCCCGGCCCGCATCATCGCCGAGCCGATCTCCCGAAACACCGGGCCTGCGGTCCTTGCCGCAGCGCTGCATCTTGCGGAAACCGATCCGGCAGCGCTGATTTGCGTCATCCCGTCGGACCATATCGTCAAGGGCGACCTGACCGCCAATGTTCTGGCCGCCCGCGCAGCCGCCGAAAGCGGCCATATTGTACTCTTCGGCGTGCCGCCGGAATATCCGGAAACAGGCTACGGCTACATCGTCGATGGCGGCCCATTGGACACGCTTGACTGCGCCCGCAAGGTTGCAAGCTTCATCGAAAAACCCCCGGTCGAAATTGCGACATCCCTGATCAAGGCCGGCAATGCCTACTGGGCTTCAGGCATCAGCCTGTTTCGCGCCGATGTGCTGATCTCAGAATTCCTGCGGCTCGATCCCATAACCCATGAAGCGGTGAGCAATGCCATCAAGCTTGGCCTGCAGACCGAACATGCCCTTTATCTCAATGCAGAAGCGCTGTTTCCGGCGTCGAACCTTCCCACCGAATCCATTGTCTTCGAACATTCGCCCCGCACGGTCATCGCGCCGCTGCATGTCGCCTGGAGCGATGTCGGCGCCTGGAACGCACTGCACCACATCGCGGAGAAGGACGAAGACGGCAATGTGCTGAGCGGTGACGTCATCAGCATAGACACCACCAACTCCTACATCCGCTCGACAAACAAGCTCGTCGCCGTGATCGGCATGCAGGACGTGGTTGTCGTCGATACCGACGATGCCCTGCTGATCACCACCCGCGACCAGGCTCAACAGGTGAAGCAGATCGTGAAAAAGCTCGAAACCATCAAACGCCGCGAACTGGCCGAACATGCCCGCAACCAGATGGCCTGGGGCGAAATCCGCCGCGTGCAGAGCGGCCCCGGCTACGAACTGCGCATGATGACGCTGCGCGCCGGCACGATGTTGCCGATGCTGGAAGATCTGACCTCCCACCGTATGCTGACGGTGACCAGCGGCTCCGGCCTGCTGAAAACCGGCGTCGTCACCCGCGCGCTCCATGTTGGTGATAATTTCGAAGTGCCGCCGGGTGAAGCCACCGTCATCTATTGCGGACCGGAAGCCGAGCTGCAGCTCGTCGAAGTCGTCTGCGAAGTGGTCATCGCAAAACTGGAACCCCAGGCCGGCAGCCGCCAGCTCGTGAACAGCTGAGGACGGGTCGATGCGAAGAAGCCTCTCCCTTCTGTTCGCCGGACTGCTCGCATCGACCGCTTTCGGCGCAAATGCCGAAAATCTCGATCATGCGGCTCTTGCCAAGCTGACCCGGCAGATCAGCCTCATCGAGGACAAGGCTCAGTCTGACGGAGCGAGCGTCCAGTTCCTCGAACCACTGCTGACAGAGCGGCTGAACGGCATCGCGGCGTCCACTCCGCTTCAGGCGCCCGCTTTCGCCACCATCGAAAACAAGGCCGGCCTGCACACCATCCCCGTCGACTTCATGCTGGCGCAGCTTCGCCTTCAGACAGGCGCACGCTTCAATGCAGACGTGGGCAAGGCACTCACCAACGCCAACGCCCCCGCCCTGTTCATCCGCGGTGGCGCCATCACGCTGAAACAGCTCGTCCAGGATGCGGCAGCGCAGTTTCCAGGTGCACTCGAAAAGAACGGCGACACCTATACGGCCAATTGGCCGATCATCATCTGGTCGGACTCCGGTCTGATCCTTGACGACGGCAACCGGCTGGAACTCTCAACCAGCGCCGGTGCCTTCATGCTGAATGCCGGGCTCCTGCAACTCGACAATGCTGCAATATCCGGCTCAGCCGAAAGCAATGCCGGTCTCACCGACTTCAAACCGTTCATCGTCACGGCGATGAGCGGCGCATTGCAGGCCAGGCAGGCCAAGTTCAGCAATCTTGGCTTCCAAGGCTCGGCTTCGACAAGCGGTATCTCGATCATCGGCGCAGCTCTTATGCCGGCAAAGATGCAGTCCTTCTTTGTTGACAGCCGTTTCGACAAGGTCAGCAGCGTCAGCCTGCTGAACACGCACAATATACTGATCGCCGGAAACCAGTTTCGTGACGCGGCCGGCCCGGCGATTGCCATGAAAGGCGTCACCAACGGGCGCGTCCTGTCCAATATTGTGACAGGCTCTCGCCAGGGCCAGGGCATCAATGTTCAAAATCGCAGTTCTGATATCGAAGTGGCGCACAACGTCATACTCGACAATCGCGGCAGCGGCATCTTTCTTGCCAACGGTGTGCGCGACATCACTGTGTCGGCCAACCTGCTCTCGGGCAATGGTCGTGGCGGCATCTCGGTCGTGCGCGGCACCTGCGTCGACCTGGCCGGCAATATTGTCATCGGCAATCGCCAGGTCGGCATCAAGGTCCGCGCCAGCGATCGGCTGGCGCTGTCGCAAAACGAGCTGATCAACAATTCCGGACCCGGCATCTCTGTGACCGAGCAGGGTCCCCAAGCCACACTGACAATCAGCGACAATCACTTTATTGCCAACAAATCCGGCCTTCACGGCGGCTCCGCAAGCGAAGTGGCTCTGGCCGGCAATGATTTCGCCAGCCAGTCCCCCATCCTGCTCGACGGCGAATTTGCCAGCTACGTGCCGCAACTCCTGCGCGTCTCGACCGCAGATCATGCTGCCCAACCCCTCATCATCCACGCCAATGAACAGTCGTCCCCGCGGACGGACTGCCAGTCAGGGAGCTAAACCGATGGTCTTTTCATCCGAGACATTTCTGTTCCTGTTTCTACCGCTCTTCCTGGTGGCCTATTATCTGACGCCGGATCGCCTGCGATCCTGGACCATCCTGATCGGTTCCTACATCTTCTACTGCTGGTGGCGCGCCGACTTCCTGCTGCTGTTCATCGCCGTCACCGCCTGGGCCTATGGCTGCGGCCTGTTGATCGCCAGATGGGAAGGCGAGGCCAGAGCCAAGACCACCATGATCATCGGCATCATCGGATGCCTGATCGTGCTTGGCATCTTCAAGTATCTCAATTTCTTCATGGACAGCTTCGCCGCCCTCATCGGCACGACGCCGGAGAATCTCGGCTATCATTGGCAGCTGATCCTGCCGATCGGCGTGTCTTTCTATGTCTTCCATGCCATCGGCTACATCGTCGATGTCTTCCGCAAGGATACACCCGCGACCCGCAGCTTCGTCGATTTCGCCGCCTTCATGGCCCTTTTCCCGCACATGATCGCCGGCCCGGTCCTGCGTTTCCGCGACCTGACCGATCAGTTCATCAAGCGCGAACACAGCCTGCCGATCTTCACCTCCGGCCTCTATATCTTCACCATCGGCCTGTCGAAGAAGGTCCTGATCGCCGACACCGTCGCCCCGATTGCCGACCAGACCTTTGCCATGGCCAATCCGACCATGGTGGAATCCTGGCTCGGCGCCATCGCCTACATGCTGCAGCTCTATTTCGACTTCTCCGGCTATTCGGACATGGCGATCGGCCTGGCGCTGATGATGGGCTTCCGCTTCAAGCAGAATTTCAACACCCCTTATCTCAGCCTGTCGATCACCGAGTTCTGGCAGCGCTGGCACATCAGCCTGTCCACCTGGCTGCGTGACTATCTCTACATCCCGCTCGGCGGAAACCGCAAAGGCTCGGCCCGCACCTATATCAACCTGTTCCTCGTCATGCTGCTGGGCGGCCTGTGGCATGGCGCGGCCTGGACCTATGTCCTCTGGGGTGCCTGGCACGGCGCATGGCTTGCCTGCGAACGCTACACCGGCTGGGCCAGGAACGTCCCGAGCCGCGCCATCGCCCTTCCCGTCACCCTCGTTCTCGTCCTGATCGGCTGGGTCATGTTCCGGGCTGCCAATGTCGGCGACGCCTTCACCGTCTATGGCGGCATGATCGGCCTCAACGGCTTCAACCCGAGCATCGAGTTCCTCGCCAATGTCACGCGGGAAAACCTGCTCTTCCTCGCACTCGCCATCGGTGCAGTGTTCGCCGAACCCTATTTCAAGAAGCTGACCGATGCCGAGAATGGCATCGAAGCGCATGGCTTCTCGGTCTCAGCCAATGGAACCGCCGTTGCCATCCCCTCGCTGGCCTATCCGATTGCCATGAGCCTGCTGCTGGTCGTGACCGTGGCGCGCCTGTCGGAACAGTCGGTTTCACCCTTCCTCTACTTCCAGTTCTGACAGGAGATAAGACATGGCCAGCATTCGCCAACACGCAGCGACACTGCTTCTTCCGACGGTCTTCTTCGGTTACGCGATCTATGCCAACTCAACCATGCTCTTCGCTGCCGCCGGCAGCGAAGCGGAAGCAGCCCAGGTCAACGACCTATCGCTCTCCTACGTCATCGACGGTGAAGCCACCCGCGATCTCGATGCGCTCTACAAGAACGAACTGCCACACCGCGACGCCGCCGTCGGCGTTATCGGCAATGCCCGCTTTGCCTTGCTCGGCTCAGGCCGCAAGGGCGTCATCGTCGGCGAAGACGGCTGGTTCTTCACCGGCGAGGAATTCCGGCGCGTCAAGGCTACGGAAATCGATGATGCTGTCAGCCAGATTGTTGAAGTACGCAAGAGACTGGCCGATGCAGGGATCGAACTGGTCATGGTCCCACTGCCGGCCAAGTCCGACATCTATACAGAACACCTGCCCGACATGATGCGCAATGACGCCATGGTGACAGCCTATGGCGACTTCTCGACCGCGCTGAAACAGGCCGGCATGACAGTCGTCGATACACGCACCGCCATGCTCGCAGCCAAGCCGCAGGACGAGATGTTCCTGAAGTCCGACACTCACTGGACGCCTGCCGGTGCCAAGGTGACAGCGGAAGCGGTACAAAGCACATTCCAGCAGAGCGGTATCCTGCTCGCCTCCGAGCAGGTCACGGCCGCCTGGCAGGCCCCGGTCGACGTCTGGGGCGACCTGACCAAATACATCACCTCGCCCGACTATGCGCCACGCGTCGGCCTGAAGCCCGAGAGCATTCCGATCTATCGAACCTCGGTAGCGCCAGCGGAAGGAGGCAGCGACATTTTCGGTGGTGAGGCATCCGTTCCGGTCATGCTGGTCGGCACCAGCTACAGCGCCAACGAAAACTGGTCCTTCGCCGATTTCCTCCGACAGACGCTGTCTTCCGATGTCGTCAACGTCGCCAAGGAAGGCCTTGGCCCCGGCGTGCCGATGATGGACCTCCTCGAGGGCCAGGTACTGGCCGAGACGCCGCCAAGCGTGATCGTCTGGGAATTCCCGATCCGTTATCTCGGCACGGACACCTTGTGGAAGCGCAAGAGCAATTCCGGCGCAGGCGGACATCACGGCCCGATTGGAGAAGGCAATGTCTAAGCAACTTTACCCGCTCGCGGTTCTCGTCCTGTGTGCCGGCGCGTTGGCGGCCCAGCCGAGTATCGCACGCGTCAAGCCGTTCTTCCCGCGACCGAAGGCGGAAGACACGGTGGTCGTGCCAAAACCGGCCCCAACCGGACCTGCATCGAAATTGCCCCTTGAATTGCAGGCTGTCCGCAAGGATCTGCTCGCCGGCAAGCGCATCAGCTACCGGCAATTGCAGGCGCTCGCCGATGCCGGTGACGGCATCGGTGCCTTCAGGCTAGCCGAGAGGATCGTCAAGGATGACGACCCCAAATTCACGACGGATGCGCTGCATTATTTCACCATCGCCGCTTTCGAGGGGCGCGGCTATGCGGTGCGTCACATCCTCGATCTGCTGGAAAAGCCAGACGCGCAATTCCGGCCCGCTCATCTGAAAAGTGCAGAAGCCGTCCTGCGCGCGCAGGCCAAAAAGGGCAATGACAAGGCTGTCGACGCGCTTGTCGGCTTCTACAGCCAAGGCCATCCCTTCGGCGAAAAGCGCGACGAACTTGAGGCGCTGCTCTCGTCTGGGGCAGGCGAAAGGAACGGCCAAACGGCGTTCAAGCTCGCCGTGCTGCTGCTTTCCAACAATGAACGCACGCCCGAGCAGACCGCACAGGCGGGCCGCTACCTCACCATCGCTCAGAACAGCGGCAGCATCGGCATCAAGGCCGCCGCTGGCAACATACTGGCAACACTCAAGAACCCACCCTCGGAAGAACACGCGGAGGTACAACCATGACCACCCGACAACACTACGGCCATCTGGGCGGCGTGCTCGCCGCACTCACCTTGTGCAGCACCTCGGCAGCATGGGCGCAGGCCAGCGCAGAGCCTTTATCCGCCTATGGCTGCCGCAATCTGGAGGAGATTTCAGAGCTGCAGATGATCGAGGGCAAGGACGGCATGTTCTTCCGCATTCTCGCGGATCTGCGCCTGCAGCACGCATTTACCGATCAGACCGCTGACAATCTGGCGGCCATGGCTAAGGCGCTCGAGCAGAAGGGCACGACACTGATCTATGTGCCACTGCCGACGAAATCCCAGGTTCTGCCTGAGCTCGTACCCGCAAGGGCCGCACTCTATGGATTTGATGCCGATATCGCGGTGCAGATCTACAGCGATGTCATTCGTCGCCTGAGCGAAAGAGGCGTGGCGGCGGTCGATATCGCCACGCCCATGCGCGAGGACAACATCAATGGTTTCGGCGAACATTCCTTCTTTCAGTCGGACTTTCACTGGACGGCCCATGGTGCGAGCGTTGCGGCAAAGGCGATCGCCGACCGCATGAAACAATTGCCTGCCTTTGGCGATGTAACGCCGGTGCAGTTCAACATGGAAGAGGTCAAGCCGGATCCTGAATATTCGAGCATGCGCGAGCTTCTGCAAAAGCACTGCATCTCGAATGTTCCAACGGTCACCGCACATGCCTACCGCGCAGTGCGCGCCGAGGAAGCGTCCACCGACGGTGCTTCCATGGACATTTTCGGCGGCGGTGATGAAGCCACCATAGCGTTGATCGGCACAAGTTACTCCGACAAGCCGATCAGCAATTTCTCCGGTTATCTCGAACACTGGACCCAAGTCCCGGTGGATAATTATTCGATCTCGGGCGGCAACCAGTTCGGCTCGATCCTCTCCTACATCACCTCGCGAGAGTTCCAGGAGCAGCGTCCACGCTTCCTGATCTGGGAAAATCCGATCTACAACAATCTCGGCCAATTCGGCGCCGCACCCTGGAAAGAAATCATTGCGGCGTCCCTCGGCGAATGCAGCCCGCCACTGACGACGGCATCGATCGATGGCAAGACCGTCGAAGCGGATCTTGCCCAGGTCAAGCTGAGTGGAAATGACGTTCTGCTCGCCGACATCGGCTCAGACACCAGCCGCAATGTCACGTTCAAGTTCACCGGTGCGGATGGCCAGACACGCACCCGCGCCATGGATCGCGGCGACCGCCTGCGCTCCACCGGTCGCTATTATTTCTCGCTGGGCGGCTTTCCTGCCGGATCGTTCAGCAAGGTCGCCGTCTCGTTCGATGCTCCTGTCGGCGAAGACACCTCCCTCTCTGTCTGCAAGACGAAACTCGGAGAAGAGTCATGATGACGAAAACCCACTTCAACCTCGCTTTGGTATCGATGGCAACAACGCTTGCCTTCGCACTGCCATCGCTGGCCGACGACGGCGGTCTGTATGAAAAGCCACTCGATCCGAACTCGGCCTTTGTCAGGGTCATCGCACCGGGTTCATCGATTGCCTCGGTCAAGAACAGCTCGTTCAGCCAGTTGAACGACGGCGTCTCGCCTTATGTGGCGGTGGCACCCGGCGACATTGCGGTGTCATCCAGCTTCCGCCAGGCAAGTGTCGAGGCGGCGGCCGGCAAGTTCTACTCGGCCGTCATTACCCAGGATGGCGTTGTCACGGTCGAAGACGACATGACGAAGAATCCATCCAAGGCCACGTTGACCCTCTACAACCTGACGGAAAAGGCGGCACTCGATCTCTTCGTTCCACAGGCAGGGTCGGATGCCGTCTCGGATGTCGACAGCGGTGCATCGAAGTCGGTTGCCCTGCGCGCTCCGCTAAAAGTCGATCTCGTGGTCCGCGATGGCGAAAAGGAAATCGCCAAGATCGACGCTGTCGAATTCAAGCGGCTTGCCGGTGTGACAATCGTTGTCACCGGCACGGGCGATGACGTCACCGCAGTCGCCGTTCCCAGCACCATTGCGCGTTAATTCCTGAAAGAGCTCCGGAGGTTTATCATGACGATTGGAAAACTGGTTAAATCGCTGCTCATGGCAGGTGTGATGACGGTTGCCACCGGAACTCCGGGACGAAGCGAGCCCATCGATGTCCGGTTTTTACCGCCGGACATCGATGTCCCCAAATCAGCAGTCTGCACGCCGCGCATCCGCGACGAAGACATGATTGCCGATTGGGCGGCATGGGACCGCAAGGCCCTGCCCAAGCGGGAGACCTATTCCATCACCCGCGACATGAACCGTTTGCGCGATATCGATGCTCGACGTTTCGAGCCGATCCTCACCCGCATGCAGGAGCTGCTGCCGACCATCAAGTCGGACTACAGCGAGAACGATGCCCTGTTCGACAAGGTCAAGCTGATGCTTGCCATGAGCGAGGGTGACAAGGTCCGTGAACAGGGCCTTGTCACCAAGCTCCTGGAGAACAAGGACCATCCAGCGGGATCGCTGAACACGCTCGCCGACTACCTGATCGACGGAAAAGGCGTCGAAACAGATCGCGCCAGCGGTCTGAAGCTTAAGGTCCAGGCCGCCTATGGTGGCAACGCCGATGCGATCCTCGGTCTGGCACGCATGACGAAAAACGGCGAAAAGATCGAGAACTGGGAAATCGAACCCGAACTGGCCGTCAACATGGCATTCGGTTCGCTTGTCGGCGTTCTCGACGAAGGAATTTGCGACCGCATCGGCCGCGTCGCACGCGAATATGATGGTGGCGAGATCGTCAAGAATGATCCCAATGTCAGCCTCGCATGGTACCGGTTTGCCGCTGATCTCGGCGACACGGCCGCCGCCTGGGAAGTGGCCGAATACAATCTGCTCAGCGAAAAGATCGTCAAGGACAATGATGTTCTGGTCAAATATCTGAAGATGGCCGCAGACGGCGGCAACATGGCCGCGATCCTCGAGCTCGGCCGCCTTTATGCCGAAGGTGCGATCATCGAACGGGATCGGGGAAAAGCGCTTCACTACTACGCCATAGCGGAAAAAGCGGGCAATCAGGCGGGCTTGGTCAAGCAGGCCCAGCTCTATGAACAGAGCAAGGATACATCGCCTGCCGACGCGGCCGCATACGAAAACACACTTCGTCAGCTGATCGAACGCGCAGACCCGCCACCATGGGCCTTTACACGTCTTGCGCGCCTCATCCAGGACCGCGAAGGGATCTGGCAATCGGCGGAAAATATGAGGCCATTGCTGGAAGAGGCGGTCAAGCGTGGTGATATCGAGGGTGGTATCGACCTCGCAGAGCTTCTTGTCAGGCAGAGCCCCAGCGCCACCACCTTGGCGCGCTCCACCGACCTCCTAAGCCAAGCCATTCAGAGCAATGGCGAGATCAATGCCATCGCCAAGCTGCAGCGTGTCTTCCTCTGCATCGACCCGAAAGGACCCGACCTTGAAGCCGCTGCATACTGGTCTGATATCGAAGCGGGCGCCGGTAACAAGACGCTCAATCTCAAAGCCGACCAAATCGACCAGTTGCCTGCCCTGAAGGATCCGCTGGTGATCGCGGCAATTCAGACGCAGGCGCTATACGGTCGCGCCAGCGCGCTTGCGCTTTATCAACGCTATCTGAAGAGCGCCGGCTATTCGGATCAGGTTCTCAAATTCTGGGAGGCGCGCGCCGAGGTGCGCCGGGGTGCAACCGTCGAGGCCGTCTTGCTCGACTTCAAACAGAATGTCGAAAAAGGGCGCATTGCGGAGGCCAAGCAGAGCATTCGACTGACCAGTGAGGCGATGAGCGTCGATGCCGGTCTGAGCTTCGCCCGGTTCCTGATCGAGAACTATTCCGATGACCAAGACAGCGTCCAGCTTGCCAAGGAAATCCTCAAGCCATTGGCAGAAAGCGGCTATGGCCGTGCCATCCGGTTGTTGGAAGAGCTGGAGGGAGAAAGCCTCGACCCGCTTTCTTCGCCCGTTAGCTACTATGGCGACGTGATGAAGCAGAAGGGTGATATGGCGGCCCAACTGTTGCTTGCCGAGAAAGCGCCTGACGACGAAACCCGCCAGCTATTCTATCAGCGTGCCATAGGCTCACAGCGTTGCGACTACGACGACAGCATGTCGCTGGCCGAATTCGCCATGCGTCACAACAGAGAAGGCGCCAAGCGCTGGCTGGCGATCGCAAGCCACATTGCCACTAACGATGCATGGCGCAAGGTCAAGATCGCCGACATGTATATGGAACTGAATACGCCGGAGACCAAAAAGACGGCGCTTGATTTATATGCCGAGGCTCGTAGCGGCGGTGAACCGGCTGCCTTCTACCGGCTGGTGAAATATTACGCCAACAATGCCGGCGACGCCTATGATCCAAAAGCGGCGAGCGACATCTTCGTCGATCTCGTGCAGCGCTCGGACCTCAACAGCATGCCCGAAAAACTCCTCATGCTGGCCAACATGAAGCCCGAAATCAGGCGTCAGGTGAACCTCAGGATCAATGTCAGGGATCTCTACCAGCGGTCTGCCGACACCGGTCAGCCGGTCGCAATGCGAGAACTGGGCAAGCTCATGCGCAATGATCCGAAGGAAAGCCGGGCCGTCATCGATGGCTTTGTCTGGCTGAAGAAGGCCGCCGAAGCGGGCGATGCCGAAGCGATGTATCTGCTGTCGCAGTCTTATGCCTTCGGCACGGGGACCAGGCCGGCGCTCGATGCCGCCCAATACTGGATGGCGAAGTCAGCCGCGGCTGGCTATCCCGAAGCCGCCCACGTCTTGATGTTGACCAAAGCTGGAACGGAGGGCTGAGCCTTTGACCGATTTCACCATCGTAAAAACAGGCAGTCTGGCTGCCATATCAATATTCACGCTGATCGCGATGAGCAGCGTGCCATCACCCGCCAATGCCGCGGAGGAAACCTGCTTCACCATACCGACCCCTGTCGTTAGCCTCGGTTTCGGCAGCCGCTACGAAACAGCCTCCGCGACACGGTCCGACATTGACGAAGAGTCTGATGCTGCCGTGACCAAGGCGCTGAAGCCGATCGATCAGTTCATTCAAAACCTTGCCAAACAGGTGACCAAGGCGGGGAAAGAGACCGATCCGGCAACTCGCAAGGAATATCAGCGCTGTGTGATTGATGCCGTCTATCAATGGGCTGCGGCAAACGCACTCAGCGACATGAGGACGGACAATGCCAAGCTCTCCGTTCCCTCCCGCGTCGGCGGCATTGCCATTGCCTACGCACAAAGCCGCAATCAGGTCAGCGGCGTTTCCGACAGGCAGCGTGTCATTGAGAAATGGCTGCTGGAGCGGGGCCGTGCAACGGTTGATTTCTTCGACAATGACGCGACGAAGGGTGCGGCCCGCAACAACCTGCGCGCCTGGGCAAGCCTTGCCGTCGGCGAGGTTGGTATCCTCAACGAGGACAAGCCGTTGACCGATTGGGCCATTCTGAGCAACAGGACCATGATCGCCGGCGCATCGGTCGATGGCAGCCTTCCTCTCGAAATGAACCGCAAGCAATATGCGCTGCACTATCAGTTGCATGCCATGTCGCCACTGGTCACCTCGATCGCGCGGCTATGCGATGCGGGTTATGGAAAGGGCGGCGCCGACCTGGCGAAACTGGCCACCATGGCAAAATTCTCGTTCGATGCGGTCAAGGATCCGACCATCGTCCATAAGATTACCGGCATCAAGCAGACGGTGAAACCGGGACTGAAGGACAACACGTCATCGCTCGGTTGGCTCGAACCCTATGTCTCGTTGAGCAATGACAAGAAGTTGGAAAGCGAGTTTGCCGACCTCAGGCCGCTGTCGAACTCGAAGCTCGGCGGCAATGTTACAGAGCTATACGGCAAAAGGCGCATCAGCTGCGTGATATCAGCCATTCGCTAGGGGAAATTGGTTTATTCGGAGGCGAGACGGATTTTGTGGCTGATCAGCGGAAAGTCCTGCTTGATCGGCTGCGGGTCGCGTTCGCTGTTCCACTCTCCAACTTCCATGGAGACGAGCGAACGTACTGCGGCGACTGAAAAGTCACGGCCATGGGTGCCTGCAAGTGCTTCTTGCAGACGACCAATCAGATCTTCGGCTTCGGTATGAATAGACTGCGTCACCTTTCGGGCTCCTCCGAAAACATCATGCGCCAAAGATGGGTGTTTTTCCAGCGTTCAGAAGCCAACGATGGCCTTGAACACTTAAAAAAGTCGCAATTCTTCGTGAGTGGCGCGGGAGGTGTGCAACCATATTTGCCAAGATGGCAAACAAAACCTAACCAGCGCGCACACGATCATGCACGCCGCATCAAGCTGGCACAGGAAAGACGTGAAGGAAGGCGGCTTATGCCGCCATGCCCCAGCCAGACGGGTCGTCGTCGCCGAACATGCGCTCCAGGCTGAGGAAGCAGATCATGCTCTTGTCATGCGCGATAATGCCGTCCGAGAAGGCCGAACTCGGGCCCGTGGCGGCCGGAAGCGGCTGCAGTGTGCTGCCGGCAACGGTCAGGATATCCGAGACGCCATCGACCAGAAGGCCGACGGTCATGCCATTGACTTCGGTCACGACAACGGCGCTCCGCTCTGTCGCCTGCGCTGCCGGCATACCGAGCTTGACCGCCAGATCGACGATCGGGATCACCGTGCCGCGCAGGTTCATGACGCCAAGCACTTCATAGGGCGAATGCGGAATAGGAGTGACCGGAGCCCAGCCACGAATTTCCCGGATGGATGTCGTCTTCACGCAAAATTCTTGTTCATGCAGACGAAACGCGATGATCTCAAGCGAGTCCGCAGCGTTCGAGTTCGAAGTCAAATTCATGTGCATGTCCTCCCAAGGTGCTGCCGACCTGCAGCCGCGACCGAAATGCCGGCTCATTGAGCATTCTCGAGCCAAGATCGTTTCTGCCGCCTTTGGTAGAAACCCTTGTTCAGTCGAGACCGCAGAACGAATCGGTCTATTAGGATTAGTAAATGATAAATCCATTGATAAGCCATTAATGCCCGCGTCGAATACGCCGGGCACCGGCACTCCAGCGCCTCTACGTCCCCGCCAGCACAAGGTCCAGCGCTGCATTGACCCGATCACGCCAGTCGCGATCGCCAATCAGCCGCGGAGGAAACAAACCGGGCAAAGCAAAGAAGCTGGCGGATGGATCGGCAGCATCCACAACACCGGACGCTTGCCGCAATTCATGAGCCCGGGGATCGTCGATCTGGGGCGTCTGCATGACGTAGGCTATCCACAAGGCAGTCGCTTCGGCAAAGGCGGCTGCGTCACGCCCGGCTGCAAGATCGTCGACAGCCGCGGCGAATATACGCTGCGGCAGCTTCTGGCTCCCATCCATCGCAATCTGCTTCGTGCGGTGCGCAATTGTCGGGTTGGAAAAACGCTCGATCAATTGCTCCCGGTACTGTCCAAGATCGATGCCCGGCACCGGATCCAGCGTCTGTGCGGCTGCTGACATATGCCGGCGCACGCGTTCGGTATATTCCGGCACGGCCATAACATCCTTGACATATTCAAGCGCCTTGAGCTGGCCGAGATAGGCAATCATCGAATGCGGGCCGTTCAGCATCCGGAGTTTCATCTTCTCATACGGCTCGACATCGGCGACGAACAGAGCGCCCGCACGGTCCCATTCCGGTCGACCGGAAACGAAACGATCCTCGATCACCCATTGCATGAAGGGTTCGGTATCCAGAGCCAGCTTGTCCTCGACACCGAGGAGATCGGCCGCGCGCTGGCGGGTTTCATCCGTTGCTGCCGGAACGATGCGGTCCACCATCGTGCATGGAAATGCACCTTCCGCCGCGATCCAGCTGGCAAGTGCCGGATCATGGGCCTCGGCCATTTCCAGCACCAGACGTTCGACCACCCGCCCATTGGTCGGCAGGTTGTCGCAACACAACACGGTATAGGGCGGCACCCCAGCCTGCTTGCGCCGCGAAAGCCCTTCCACCAGAAAACCGATCACACCCACCGGTGAACCGGGCGTCACAAGATCGACAGCCACGGCTGGATGGTGACGATCAAGCCCTCCCGACGCGGGATCGAAACCATAGGCCTTTTCCGTCACCGTCAGCGAAACGATACGGATTGCCGGATCGGCAAGCAGATCCAGCAGGCCATCTCGGTCGCTGGCAGCCGAGATGCCGCCAATGACCGAGCCGACGACGCGCGGCTCGGCCCCCGATGCGTCGCGTGCGATCACGGAAAACAGATGATCCTGCATCTTCAAATCCCGGATCGGCTCGATCGAGCGCAGGCTCACCCCGACAATACCCCAGTCGCCGAAAGAAGCAGCGAGCGCACTGTCGGTGTATGTTGCCTGATGCGCCCGGTGAAATGCGCCAAAGCCGATATGGACGATGCCGGGTTTGAGCTTGGTGCGATCGTAGCGCGGCATGAGAACACCACCGGCCAATGTGGAGGATGAAGACAGCTGCATGATCAGGACAATCCGTAAGTGAGATGTGACAAAGTGCGCTCGATACCGCGCAGTTCGGCAAGACCCTTGAGGCGTCCGATTGCCGGATAGCCGGGCTGGGCGCCACGCGTCAGGTCATCGAGGATTTCCTGCCCGTGGTCGGGGCGCATCGGAATCTGGTGATCCGGGCGGCCCTCGGTCTTCCGGCGTTTTTCTTCCGCAACAAGTCCGGCAATCACCGCGACCATATCGGTGTCTCCTTCGAGATGTTCATCCTCATAGAACGAACATGGCGTGCGATCCTCCTCGCGCCGGACATTGCGCAGATGGACGAAATGGATGCGGGGGCCAAACTGGCGCACCATAGCGGGCAAGTCATTGGTCGCCAGCGCCCCCAGCGATCCCGTGCACAAGGTCATGCCATTGGCGGGACGGTCGACCGCTTTCAGCATTTCGGCATAGTCGTCGGCCGTCGACAGCACACGCGGCAGGCCAAGCAAAGCCCATGGCGGATCGTCCGGATGAGCGCAAATATTGATCCCGACCTCTTCGGCGACAGGCGTCACCTCCGAGAGGAAATCGAAAAGGTGTCGCTTCAGCCTGTCCCGATCGATGCTGGCATAGGTTTCCAGATGCGCGCGAAGCTGCGGCAGGCTGTAACCGTCGGCAGATCCCGGAAGGCCTGCGCCGACATTGCGCGAAAGGCTGAGCTTGCGTTCATCGCTCATCCCGCGGAATCGCTGCAGCGCCTGGTCACGCGTTTCCGGATCGTAGTCAGCCGGTGCCGCTGGCCGTTCCAGCAGGTGAATGTCGAAGGCGACAAAATCAATCCGGTCGAAGCGCATCGCCTTGGCGCCGTGGCGCGCCGTCCAGCGCAGATCTGTGCGTGTCCAGTCGAGCACCGGCATGAAATTGTAACAGACCGTCCTGATGCCCACGGCGGACAGGCGGCGCAACGTCTCCTGCCAGTTGGCCACGTGCTCGCGCCATGCGCCGGTCTGCGTCTTGATGCTTTCGGAAACCGGAATGCTCTCGACGACATCCCAATGCAGTCCGCCGGCCACGATCTCCGCCTGGCGTTTCTCGATCTCCTCGACCGGCCAGACATCGCCGGTTGGGATGTGATGCAAAGCGCTGACAATGCCCTGCGCACCGGCTTGGGCTGCATCCTGCACACTGACCCTATCCACGGGTCCGAACCAACGCCATGTATGTCGCATGGAAATACTCCTTCAGCGAAGAAAACTAAGCTGCACCTTGCAGGCAGCCGAACGGTCACCGGCCTGATCGAAGGCCGCAACCGCCTGATCGATGGGAAAACTGTGGGAGATGATCGGCCGAACATCGATGCGACGATCGGCAATGAGGCGAACGGCCTCGGCAAACTCGGTGTCGAAACGCTGCGACCCGACAAGACGCAGCTCCTTGCCCACCAACGCATTGAGCGGAAGCGTGATATCGCCTGTGACACCGACCTGCACGATCAGCCCGCGCGGCCGCACCGTCGCAATCGCCGTTCTGAGCGCCGGCTCCGCGGCCGAACATTCGAACACCGTATCGAATTGCCCCTTGTCCATCTCATAGGGGGCGAGCGCACCCGGGTCGTGACGAACATTGATCGTACGCGTGGCGCCCATCGCCGTTGCTCTTTCAAGTGCTGCGTCCGCGAGATCGGTGACGACCACGTAGGCGGCGCCGGCGTGACGCGCGGCGGCCACGACGAGCGCTCCGATCGGGCCGGCGCCAGTGACAAGCACCGAGCAACCGGCGAGATTGCCAGCCTGCGCCGCCGCATGCAGACAAACTGCAAGTGGCTCGGCGCAGGCGGCTTCTCCGGCTGTGACCAGGGAGCCTGCCGGGAAGCACTGAAGCGACGGAACAATCATCCAGTCGCGAAACATGCCCTGCGCATGGGGCAGACGCATCGCACTGCCCATGAACTGCATGTTGAGGCAGTGAATGGGCGTGCCCGCAGCGCAAAAGCGGCAGCGGCCGCAGGGCTGGGAGGGGTTGATGGCAACCAGATCGCCGATTGCCAGACCCGAGACACCGGCGCCGAGGGCAGAAACATAGCCTGACGCTTCATGGCCGGGAATGATCGGTTCGCGAACCCTCACCGGACCGAAACCACCATCCTGATAGTAATGGAGATCGGAGCCGCAGATGCCGCCCGCCGCCATCTTGATCAGGACTTCTCCCTCGCCCGGCGCGCCAACATCCGCCGTTTCGATCTTGAGATCACGTTGGCCGTAAAGCCGGGCAAGGCGCGTTTGCATCACTCTATTCCCCTCAGCGGATCAGACCGAGCTCTGTCGGCAGCCACAGTGTGATGGCCGGGACAAAGGTGATCAGGATGAGGGCGATGAACAGCGGCACGAGCCAGGGCAGGATCGCCATCGTGGTCCGCTCGACCGAAAGCTTGGCGACACGCGACAGCACGAAGAGCACCATGCCGAGCGGTGGATGCAACAGCCCGATCATCAGGTTCAAGGTCATGATCAGGCCGAAATGCACCGGATCAATGTCGAACTGCAACACGATCGGCAGCAGGATCGGCACCAGGATGGTGATCGCGGCAATCGTATCCAGGAAGCAGCCAACGAACAGCATGAGCAGGTTGACCAGGATGAGAAACACCCACTTGTTGTCGGTAATCGACAGCATGGCTCCCGACAGCATCTGTGCGGCCTGACTTACCGTGAGCAGCCAGGCGAAGATCGACGCCGCCGTCACGATGAACAGGACCGATGCCGTTGTTTCGATCGTATCGAAGGTCGCGCGTGAAAGCGATTTCAGCGTCATCGTCCGGTAGCGTACCAGGCCGAGGAACAGCGACCACAGGACCGCGGCAACGGCTGCCTCCGTTGGCGTGAACCAGCCCATGGTCATGCCGCCGATCAGGATAACAGGGGTCATCAGCGCCATGACGGCAGAAAAGTCGAAATACCAGTCGGCCGTGAGGAGAAGAACCAGAGCAATCCCGACTGCCACGTTCATCGACAGGCCGGCAAACATCAAAACATAGATCGTGACCGGAACCGCAAGCACGACAAGCACTTCCACAGAAGCCGAGAGCAGTCGCTTGATTTCGAAGGGCGTATCAGCCCCCCAGCCGCGTCGATAGGCAAAGATCGCCACGGTGATCATCATCAGAAGCGTCATGATAACGCCCGGAACGATACCGGCCATGAACAGCGCGCCGATCGAGACATTGGCCATCATGCCGTAGATCACGAAGGGCAGCGACGGTGGAAAGATCGGGCCAAGGGTGGCCGACGCTGCCGTCACGCCGACGGCGACTTCGACCGGATAGCCATGATCCTTCATCGCCTTGATCTCGATCGTGCCAATGCCTGCGGCGTCGGCCAGAGCCGTGCCCGACATGCCGGAAAAGATCACCGACCCGATGATATTGACCTGCGCCAGCCCCCCCTTCATCCAGCCGACAAGCGCGACCGCGAACGAATAGATCCGGCCGGTAACGCCTGCGGAATTCATCAGGTTGCCGGCGAGAATGAAGAAGGGGACGGCGAGCAACGGAAAGCTCTCGACGCCTGCAATCATCCGCTGCGCGGCGATGATATCCGGAGCGACATTGTAAAAGACGAGATAGAGGACAGAGGCGACAGCCATGGAGATGGAGACGGGCACGCCGACGACCATCAGGACAAGAAACGAACCGACGAGCAGAAGCATGGATCAATCCTCGATCTTCTGAAATTCTTCCGGCCGCTCGAGCACGGAATAGCCGCGCCGCTGATTGGCGATGAAAACCTGGATGGAGCGGAACAGCATCAACACGAAGCCGGCCATCACGCTGTAAAAGACGATGTTGCGCGGCAGGTCGACGGTCACCATGCGCTCGTCCGCGACAATCGACACATAGCGCCACATCAGCCAGCAGGCGTAGATGAAGAACCCGATCCGCACGAGATCGACGAAGATCGCAAGCGCCCGTGCCACCTTCGCCGGAACGTAGTGATAGAGCACGTCGACCTGGATATGGCGCGACACGCGCACGCACATCACAGCACCGAGGAAGACCACGCCGATCAGGCAGTTGATCGCGATCTCTTCCGTCCAGGCATAGGAATTATTGAGCACATAACGAGTGAAGAACTGCAGGAAGACACATCCCGCCATGACCCAGAATATGGCAAGCGTGACCCAGTCTTCGACAGCATAGTGCGAAATATCGATATCGGGTGCAGCTTCATCGAAGGAGTGCGCAAGCTCCTCCGCTGTGATCGGCGTGTGGATTTCTTTTGACATGGCAGACATCCGCGAAAGAGGAAGGAATGCCGGCCCTTCCGGGAAGAGCCGGCACACGGATCACTTGACGGCGCGGATCGCCTCCCAATCGGCTTTGACATAGCCGAAGTCTTCCATCGCGGCTTTTTCCATCACGGTCTTTTCGAAGTCGGCCTTGTCGACTTCGGCAACATCGATTCCCCGTTCCTTGAAGGTCGCAACCAGAGCCTGCTCGCGTTCGGCGATGATATTGGTGCTGCGTTCAGCCGCCTGCTGCATCACTTCGGTGAAGATCTTCTTGTCGGCATCCGAAAGGTTTGCCCACAGGCTTTTCGAAATCAGCGTGTTGAGATGATCGACGATGTGCCCGGTCAGCACGATGTGCTTCTGCACTTCGTAGAATTTCTTCGCTTCGATCGTGGTCAGCGGGTTTTCCTGCGCTTCGACCGTGCCGTTCTGCAGAGCAAGATAGACCTCGGCAAAAGCGATCGGCGTGGTGTTCGCACCGCACGAACGGGGCATGGCGAGATAGGCCGGAACGTCCGGAACGCGGATCTTCAGGCCAGCCATGTCAGCGCATTTGGTGATCGGCTTGTTCGACGTGGTGTGGCGCGTGCCGTAATAGGTAACCGCGGTGATATGATTGCCTGACGCGTCTTCATAACCCTGCGCAAGACGCTTGAAAACATCGCTCTTGGTATAGCCAATCAGGTGTGCCGGATCTCGGAAGGTATAGGGATAATAGGTCACGCCGATCGGTGCATATTCGCGTGCTGCAAAGCTCGAGCCCGAGATGATGATGTCAACCGTACCGAGCTTCAGGCCCTGGTTGAGGTCGGCCTCCTTGCCGAGCTGCGATGCCGGAAAGACATCGATCTTGTAGCGCCCTTCGGTGCGCTTGCCGATTTCCTCGGCCGCCCAGACGGATTCAGAATGGAAAGGTTCCGACGTCTCGTAGACATGCGCCCACTTCAGAACGGTTTCGGCCTGCGCGGTCAGCGCCGAGGCCAGAATGGCGGCGGTTGCGCCCATCAGCATTTTCAGTTTGAACTTCATCTTATTCTCCTCCCAAGTTGAAGTCAGTCGATCGGCTAAATGCCGCCGGCACGCCTCCATGCGGCCGGTATCGAACCGTCGGTCGTTTCCTCCTCGAAACTTTCCGACAGGCGAAGCTGTGATTGGTCGAGATGGGCACGCATGGCGGCCCGGGCTGCCGCTGGATCCGCGGCTGCAATTGCATCCCGAATGGCGCGATGCTCCTCCATTGCGGCCCTCCAGGTATCCTTGTTTTCGAAATAGCTGGCGAGCTTTTCAAAATAGGGTGTCATGCGCATATCGTGAATGCTGCCGACGAAACGGTTCAATGTGGCATTGGCGATGATACCCGATACGATCACATGGAAATCGCGATCAAGGGCCAAGGCGGCACGACGATCATCCAGTGCCGCGTCCATCTTGGCCAGATTGTCGTCGAGCACCAGGATGTGTTCGGGCCTGGCCAGCCGTGCCGCTTCCTCGGCTACAGCACATTCGACCACCGCCCGCGCACGTAGCAACTCAAACGGCCCTTCAAAATCTTCCGGCGGCAGGTCAGCGACTGGCACCTTGCGGGCCGTGACATAGATGCCGGAACCCATGCGGATATCGATGAATCCCTCGACTTCGAGCACGATCAATGCCTCGCGAATGGTCGGACGCGAGACGCCGAGCTTCTGCGCCAGATCACGCTCGGCCGGCAGCCTTGACCCCGCCTGCAATTCGCCGCGCTCGATCAGGCCTCGCATCTGGTCCGCCACCTGGCGATACAGGCGGCGCGATTCAACGGCGGAGAAAATCATGGTCTGCAGCGTCCTTCTGGACAGGTGGCCAAGTGGTCATACCAATTAGAATGAAGTGATACGCCTGCAAACAACGATCTGTCAATTGCAAGAATGCCAAATGGAATACGAATAGCGCTCCGCTGCGACAAGCACGGTGATTGGGATCATGATGCCCGGACACTGCCTCGCGCAACCGACGTCATCGAATTAGCGTCGGCATCGGGATCGGCCGATCCCACCGCTTTCGATCGGCACTTGACGCGGCAAGCCATATGTTCGTAACCTTAAGTCATTCACCAGGGGGGTCCCGTCAAGGGGCTGAGAGTCTGCTGAGCTTTTTCGAAAGCAGCGCAGTGACCCGTTGAACCTGATCCAGTTCATACTGGCGTAGGGACGGTGCGAGCGCTGCAATGCCAAGAGTCCATTCTGTGGACTGAAGGCAGGCGTCTATCCATCTTTCCGGCTGACATGACTGGGTCTCCAACATCAAACTTGGAGCCTCACGATGAACATTGCCCAAAACTTTACGAAACCCGAAGTCACCACCGGGCCACTTCCTGCCTCGACAAAGATCCATCTGGCCGGCGAACACCACCTGGATATTCGCGTGCCCATGCGACAGATCGCGCTTCATCCGACCTCGGGTGAGCCTCCCGTCAACCTATACGACAGCTCGGGCCCCTATACCGATCAGGCGGCCACGATCGCGATTGATGCGGGCCTCCCCCGCAACCGCACCGCCTGGATACGCGCCCGCGGTGATGTCGAATTATATGACGGCCGACACATCAAGCCGGAAGACAACGGCTTCGTTTCCAACGACCGATTAACGCCGGAATTCCCCGTGCGTCACCCGCCCTTGCGTGCAACCGACGGCAAGGCCGTCACCCAGCTCGCCTATGCCCGTGCTGGCATCATCACGCCGGAAATGGAATTCATCGCGATCCGCGAAAACCTGGGCCGCAAGGCTGAAACCCAGACAATGTCCCGCGATGGCGAGAGCTTTGGCGCGCATATTCCAGACTTTGTCACGCCGGAATTTGTCCGCCAGGAAGTGGCTGCCGGCCGCGCGATCATCCCGGCCAACATCAACCATCCCGAACTCGAGCCAATGATCATTGGCCGCAATTTTCTCGTCAAGATCAACGCCAATATCGGCAATTCCGCCGTCACGTCCTCGATGGCGGAAGAAGTTGAAAAGATGGTGTGGGCGATCCGCTGGGGCGCCGACACAGTCATGGACCTGTCCACCGGCCGCAACATTCACAACATCCGCGACTGGATCATCCGCAATGCACCGGTACCGATCGGCACGGTTCCTCTTTACCAGGCACTGGAAAAGGTCGGCGGCATTGCCGAGGACCTGACCTGGGAGGTCTATCGCGACACATTGATCGAACAGGCCGAACAGGGCGTCGACTATTTCACCATCCATGCCGGCGTCCGGCTCGCTTACATTCCGCTGACCGTCAATCGCGTCACCGGCATCGTCAGCCGCGGTGGTTCGATCATGGCCAAGTGGTGTCTGCATCATCACCGAGAGAGCTTTCTCTACGAGCATTTCGCCGAAATCTGCGACATCTGCCGGAGCTACGACGTGTCGTTCTCGCTCGGCGACGGGCTTCGTCCGGGCTCCATTGCCGATGCCAATGACGCGGCCCAGTTTGCCGAGCTGGAGACCCTGGGCGAACTGACGCAGATCGCATGGGCCAAGGATTGCCAGGTGATGATCGAAGGTCCCGGCCATGTGCCGATGCACAAGATCAAGGAGAACATGGACAAGCAGCTGAAGGTCTGTGGCGAAGCGCCCTTCTATACGCTCGGACCACTGACCACCGATATCGCACCCGGCTATGACCACATCACCTCCGGGATCGGTGCCGCCATGATCGGCTGGTTCGGCACTGCCATGCTCTGCTACGTCACGCCGAAGGAACATCTCGGCCTGCCCGACCGCAATGATGTGAAAATCGGCGTCATCACCTACAAGATCGCCGCCCATGCCGCCGATCTCGCCAAGGGTCATCCCGCGGCGCAACTGCGCGATGACGCCCTCTCGCGGGCACGCTTTGAGTTTCGCTGGGAGGACCAGTTCAACCTGTCGCTCGATCCGGACACCGCCCGCTCGTTCCACGACGAGACCCTTCCGAAGGAGGCCCACAAGGTCGCGCATTTCTGCTCGATGTGCGGCCCGAAATTCTGCTCCATGCGCATTTCGCATGACATCCGCGCCGAAGCGCAGAAGGAAGGTTTGCAGGCGATGGCGGAGAAATTCCGCCAAGGCGGGCAACTCTATGTGCCGCTGGCCGAAACAGCACCGCCAATATTGGGAGAGTGACATGACCATTGTCATAAAAGGGGCCGGCATAGCCGGCCTCGTCACCGCGCACGAATTGATGCGACGTGGTTTCGCCGTCGAAGTGCATGAGCGCGCAGATGTGGTCGGTGGTGGTGCATCTCATTTTGCCGGCGGCATGCTTGCTCCCTACTGCGAGCGGGAGGCGGCCACCGAAACCGTCCTGCAACTCGGTCTTCAGGGTCTGGATTGGTGGCGACGCACCCTACCCGGCGAAATCATCAACAAGGGCACGCTTGTCCTCGCTCAGCCTAGAGACATGGCCGAACTCAGCCGCTTTGCCGCCCGCACGCGGGACCATCAATGGGTTGATGCCGATGCCATCGCCGCTCTAGAACCAGATCTGGGCGGACGGTTTCACAAGGGCCTTTTCTTTGCCGGAGAAGCTCATCTCGATCCAAGACGGGCGATGAAGAGGCTCTATGAAAACCTCAGGGAGGGCGGGGTCCTGTTCCGCTTCTCCTATGACGAGAAAACGCAAGCTCATACCCACGATTGTACGATCGATTGTACCGGCCCGGCCGCAATCGAAACCTTGCCGGGCCTGCGCGGCGTGCGCGGCGAGATGCTCTATCTGCACGCATCGGATATCGCGTTGTCAAGACCGATCCGTCTGCTGCATCCCCGCCATCCTCTCTACATCGTGCACAGAGGACGCGGCCTTTTCATGCTCGGCGCAACGATGATCGAAGCTGCGGACAATGGGCCGATTGCCGTTCGCTCACTGATGGAATTGCTCATCATGGCTTGCGCCGTGCATCCGTCATTCGGTGAAGCACGCGTCGTGGAGACGGGGGTCGGTGTTCGCCCGGCCTTTGCGGACAACATGCCCCGCGTCATCGAAACACCGGATGGTCTGGCCGTAGCGGGCATGCATCGCCACGGCTTTCTGCTTGCGCCGGCGCTTGCCCAGCAGGTTGCGGAGCGGCTTCAGCGGCAGGGTATCAACGGCGAAAGGAAATCAGCATGAGGCTCATCGTCAACGGCGAACCGAAGGAAAGCCCCGCCGCGACACTCGCGGAGCTGCTGACCACTCTCGAATACGAAGGCGACTGGCTCGCAACCGCTGTCAATGGCGACCTTGTCCATCGCGAGGACCGAAATCAACACCAGCTCAGGCCAGGCGACCGGATCGAAATCCTTTCGCCCATGCAGGGAGGATGAGGACATGACCCTATCGATCTACGATACCGAAATCTCGTCGCGGCTGTTGCTCGGGACCGCGCGTTATCCGTCCCCAGCCATTCTGGCCGAAGCAATCCAGCGGTCTGGCACAGAGATCATCACCGTTTCGCTTCGCCGAGAAACAGCCGGCGGCAAGACTGGCGGCAACTTCTTCCAGCTCATCAAGGAGCTTGGCGTAAACGTCCTGCCCAACACCGCCGGCTGCCACAGTGCATCGGAAGCCGTGCTGACGGCAAGAATGGCGCGTGAAGTCTTCGCCACCAACTGGATCAAGCTCGAGGTCATCGGTCATCAAGAGACGTTGCAACCCGATGTCTTTGGCCTTGTCGAGGCAGCAAAGATCCTCAGTGAGGAAGGCTTTGACGTCTTTCCCTACACGACCGACGATCTGGTAGTCGGTGAAAAGCTGCTCGCCGCCGGCTGCAGGGTGCTGATGCCCTGGTGCGCGCCCATCGGCAGTGCCATGGGGCCGCAAAACCCGGCCGGCCTCCGGGCCATGCGCGCGGAATTTCCCGATATCCCCCTGATCGTCGATGCCGGCATCGGCAGGCCGTCGCACGCAACAGCCGTCATGGAACTGGGCTACGACGCCGTGCTGCTGAACACCGCCGTCGCCGTCGCGCTTGATCCTCCGCTGATGGCGCAAGCCTTTGCGGATGCAATTTCGGCCGGGCGGCAGGCTTACAAGGCGGGCATGCTGGAACCGCGCGACATGGCGGTTCCCTCCACCCCGACAATTGGAAAAGGCGTATTCGCATGAAACTCGATCCGTTTTATCTAATTGTCGACAGCGCCGACTGGATCGAGCGTTTGGTTCCTCTCGGCGTGAAACTCGTGCAATTGCGCATGAAGAATGTCGAGCTTGCGATGGTGCGCCACCACATCCGCCACGCCAGACTGATCTGCGCAAGACATGGTTGCCAGCTGATCATCAACGACTATTGGCAAGTAGCCATCGAGGAGGGATGCGATTTCATCCATCTTGGCCAGGAGGACTTGGTCGATGCCGACCTCAAGGCGATCCGCAAGGCAAATCTGAAAATCGGCATTTCGACCCATGACGAGATAGAACTGGAAGCGGCACTGTCCGTCAGTCCCGACTATATCGCACTCGGGCCGATCTATCCGACCACCCTGAAACAGATGAAATGGGCACCGCAAGGTCTTGAAAAGCTGGGCTTGTGGAAACGCAGGATCGGAGCCCTGCCCCTTGTCGCGATTGGCGGGCTGCGGGTCGATCGGCTGGCGGGTGTCTTTTCCCACGGCGCAGACATCGCAGCCGTCGTGTCCGACATCACGCAAAACCGCAATCCTGAACAACGTATGCAGGAGTGGATTGATCAAACCGCCCATGTAGCAGATGGGCGGTCACGACATGTTCAAATGCATAAGAGCTAGAGATATCAACTCGCAACGCTGGCCAGTTTCAATCGCGGGCGTGTGACTTTGCGGACCGGGACTTTCAGCGCGGTCGGCGGGGCTATCGTCAATGCACCGACGACCGTTTCGGACAGTGTCTGGCAGACAAAATCCGCGTCAATGGCAGAGGGTTCGATGAGCGCATTGTCACGCCCATTTGCTGCCGGAACCAGCAGTCCAACACGCACAGTCGGCTTGAGCCGCTTGATCCGCCGCACCAGCAGACGGGCGTGCGATTTGGAATTGCCGTTGAGGTAGGAGATGATCACGGTTTCGATGTCATCTAGCGCGACGGGCACAAAGGCCCGCGCAACCAGGTCGGCATAGGAAGCCGTTCTGACAGTTGCCCCCTGGACCTCCAGAACCTGGGCCAGCATCGCAGCGGCCGCATCGTCCATTTCGCCACGCCCCCCGGCACAGAGAACAGAACGCCCCTGCCCGTCCGGCAGCTCCAAGCTAATGTCTTGATCGGTATCTTCGATGTCGCTGTCTTCATTCTCTTCCTCTTCCGCGATGTCGGAGAGGTTATCAACGAGGGACCGGCAACTCGAGGCAAAGAGCGCAATCTGCTCCTCCGTCATCACGCCCCGCTGCCGATCGACCTCGCCCAGCATCAATGCGGGAAGTCCGACCTTTTCATAGTATTCGCTGAGATACTCGTCCTCCAGATAGTCTTCCGCATTGTCGGTGGCCTCACTGGGGTCGCCAGCCAGAAGCCGCTGATACAATTTTTCATGCGGCTCCAAAACTGCTTCGTTTCCAAGCAATACGTCAAGGAAGCCGAACTGCGGCACGTGCCGACCGAGAACGACGAGACAGACGGTCAGAGGCGTTGACAATATCAGTCCGAGCGGCCCCCAGAGCCATGACCAGAAGATCGCGGAAATGATGATTGCTAGAGGCGACAGACCTGTGTGGGACCCATAAAGCCAAGGTTCGATCACATTGTTGCTGATGAGTTCAATGGTCGCAAAGAGCGCGATGACCCAAAGGACAAGCGACCAGCCCGGCGCAATTGCCAGCGCCAGGAACAAAGGCAGCACCATGCCGATGACAGGTCCGATATAGGGGACAAACCGCAGGACGAGCGTGAGGAGGCCCCATAGCATGGCATTTGGTATGCCAAGGATCCAAAGCCCCAGAGCGATGGGCACCGCATAGAGCGTATTCACAACCAACTGCATCAGAAGGTATTTTCCGACGCGTTTTCCGGCATCCTGCAGAGCGGCCGTCGTGCGATGAAGGTCGCCTTGTCCGACAAGACGAATAAATCGGTCACGCAGATCTTCGCGCTCAAGCAGCATGAAAATCACCAGAATGACCACAAGGCCTGCAGTGGCAAACGGGCTGATAAGCGGAAGGATGAAGTTTCCAAGGGTCTGAATCGGATTGGATCGCGTCACGATTTCAACCGGCAGTGGCTCGCGCGCCGTGGGGGACGGCGCCTCCTGGCTGACGGCAGCACTCGTCTGCATTTCCGACCCTACCCGTTCGACGACCCTGCTCAGATGCTCGAGAACGCCATTGCCAGAACCTGCCTGGCTGAGAGCCTGAACCTTTTCGACAATGTTTCGCTGATAGGTTGGTATGTTTTCCGCCAGGTTCGCCACCTGCGTGGCAACGAGAAAGCTGAACAAGGCGATTGTCGAAAATGCCGAGATAACCGCGAAAAGCACAGCGACAATCTTCGGAACGGAGCGTTTCCGCAGGAATGATACAATGGGTGCGAGCGCAAACGTCAGAAGAAGCGCGAGAGCGAGCGGAACGAGGATCTCCTGACCAATCCGCAAGATAACCGCAATGCCGATCAGGATCAGGATAGTCCGGCCGGTGAACTTGGCCACCGTCGCCGGCTCGCTGCGAGGAAGCATGCTGAGGGAAACGGTACCGCTAGTCTTTGAACTTTCCATCGTTTCCCCGCATGTTGTCATTCACCCGCACGCCGTCCTGGGACCAGTTTCAGCCTAACAGATTTGAGCTGATTAGGTTCAGTAATCTCGCCCACGTTTCGGCTGTGCTTAAGGTATTCCGTGCCAATTCATGGCGCCAGAATCGACAGGGGCAGCCGAACCGTGAAAGTCGTGCCGTTGGAACTTGTGAGTGTCGCCAGGGTGCCCCCAAGCTGCTTGACGAAGGCCTTGACGAAACGTGTACCCAATCCGGTCCCATCCGACTTTCCGCTGAAGCCGATACCGTTGTCGCTGACCGTCAGGATCAACTCATCGTCTCTCCGCTGGAAACCCAGGTTGATCTCGCCCAGTTCTGACGGAAACGCGTATTTCACCGCATTGGTCGCCAACTCGTTGACGATGAGACCGATCGAGAGAGCATGATCGGGAAGGATGCTCAGCGGCTCTGTCTTTGTGCTGATCGTGATCTCGGAGTTCTGATCGAGCAGGCTTTTGCGGATCGTACTGCTGATCCCTCTCAGATAGGTATCCATATTCACGGGACCGAAAGCGCTCGATTGGGCAATCACGTCATACAACTCAGCCACTGCCCGGATGCGGGCCTGCATCGCGTGGTAGCCTCCAACGCAAGGCTCCGCTGCGCGTCGTATTTCGTGCGACACGAAAGACGAAATGATCTGCAGACTGTTTTTGATCCGGTGGGCTAGCTCGGCAGCGAGAATGTCGCGGTGACGATCAAGGATAACGGCCTCTGTTCCATCCTCGAAGGCAACAAGCAGGCGCGTGACATGATTGCCCGGTCGAAACAGTTTGCGCGCGTTGATCTTGAAGACACGCCTGCCAAGTCCGGCGAAATCGTCTTCCAGCAACAACCCTTCGACATGTTCGTCGTAAGGAAGAACCCTTTCGAGCAACTCGCTAAGGGCAACAACATTCCACTGGCCGTCCCCGAGCGCGTTGAGCTGGCGGCCGACCACTTGATGCGCCTCAACGCCGAACATCGTCAGGAAGGAACGGCTGGCGAATACGACGCTCATGTCATACTCAAGGATCAGCAACGGATCCCGAACGGTATCGACTATACTCTGTGCGAGAATCCAGTTGCGTTCGGCTTCGATCTTTGCCAGTCGAACATCGGTCACATCGTCAATTGCAAGGATAAGATGGCCCGGCTGATTGCCGTCATCATGCACCTTGCGGGCATTGAGAAGCAGGATCCTGCGGCCAAGTTCAGGGAACACGGTGTCGATTTCAAACGCTTCCACGATCGCGTTCACACCCACAACTTCCTCGAGAAGTTGCTTGATGGCCGAGATGTTCCAGCAACCGTCGTTCAGGTCATAAAGCCTGTGCCCGATCGTGTCGCCGGGCGCAGATCGGAAGCTTGTGTAGAAGCTGCGATTGGCGGCCAGGACAGTGAGATCCGCACTGAGGATCAAAAGCGCGTCGCGCGATGTGTCGATGATGTCCTGAGGCAGGATGTCGTTGAGTGAATTGGCCAAGGGGTCCGCTTTTCTGTGTGGGGACGTGACGACGGCGGACGGCATGTGCACGCCGCGCGCCACGTTGGGCTTTATAGGATTGCGAGCTCCAGGCCATGCCGCCGCTTGCTGACACCAGCCCTGGGAAAGATTGCCTCGCTTAAATCATGATCGCTATAGGGCTTCGGCAAGAACCGGGCGCCAGCGGGAAGCAGGGTCGGTTGAAACCGGCCGGAGGTTACAACGATCGTAACGCTCGGATACATCCGCGCAAACTCAATGGCCAACTCGGTGCCAGACGAGCCATCGGCAAGGTCTATATCCGTAAACAGCAGCGTGATCCCGTCTTCGACCGCCAACACGTCCATGGCCTCCCTCTTCGTGCGAGCCTCCAAAACCTGATAACCGAGTTCGTCCAGCATGTCGGCGGCGATCATCGCAATGAGCGGCTCATCTTCCACCAGCAGGGCAATCTTCACCTGGTTGCTCATTCTGTTGTGCTGTCGACGGTTGCGCCTTGCATATGCATGCTTGCAACCTCAGGCACGAGCGTTTTGAAAATGGCATCGTTTGTCGAGCGCCATTTTTCATCGGCCAGCCAGCGGTAATCCTGATCCGGCATAAGCGGTACGGCTTTCACTTGGCTGTTTGAAATACGGAGGAAGAAACTTTTACGCTCCTGGTCAATGAAGAGATAACGGAGCGGCACAACGAGGCTGTCTTTGCCGGCGACAAAGAAACCGCCGGAGGCGACGATGACATAGTCCTGACGATCTTTTGTTCCGATCACCACATTGCGAACCTCTCCGACGATCATATCGTCCGAGGTGCGCACTTCTGCGCCGACGATCTCGTTGACCAAAAGGCCGGGATCAAGATCATTGATACTGACTAGGGCGTCCTCTCCCGGAGCACCACGGCTCCCCTCTTTCTGCCCGAGGCGATGCCACTGGGGCTCGCCCGCTGCAAGCTGCTGGTCAGCGGCATCTTCGTCGTTAGAGCCCATCTTGCCCAATTCCGGCGACGCAATCAGCTCTCGAATATTGCCCAGTAGCCGCTCGCAATCCTCCACCAGGCCATATCCCCAAAGCAGATAGGCGGCATCCCTGAGTGAACGAAGATCAAGCACAAGGTGGCGATTGCTGGGATCCCGCAATTCTGCGTTTTCCAACACTGCCTCCTCAAGTTGAGCGTCGGAAATGTTGCAGGCAGCAAGGCTCGTGGATGCGCTTAGAATTAGAAGAGTTGCACCAGCCATAGCTGATTTCATGAATATCATAGAGGTCCGATCCGCGGGTGTTGCTAGACTTCGTGTCGACAAGCACACTAATCGGAAGGGAGCGCACCGCTGACGCCAGTCCTCGATTGGACAATGGCTTCGACATCGGTTTGTTCCATAATATAGAAACAAAACCGCCTCTGTGCGGCACAAACAACAACACGCCTTCAACGGATGACAGGACTGCCGGCGGACTGCCGGCGGACACCCGCGCTCCGTTTCAACGCAATTCTCCCCGGCCGGAACATGCCGACCGGGGAGAGATATCATCAAGCGTTCAGCGATTTCGCAAACGGCATGACACGGATGCGCTTGCCGAGCGCTTTGTACGCGGCGTTGGCAACAGCAGGCCCGACGGGCGGAACGCCGGGTTCACCGATGCCTGTCGGAGAATTGGCCGAGGCGAAAATATGCACCTCCACCTGCGGCATGGCATCAATCCTCAGCGGCGTGTAGAGATCGTAGTTTCCCTGGTCCACCTGACCGTCGGTCAAGGTAATCTCCTCACCGAGGATAGCGCCGAGACCGAAGCCGATGCCCCCCTCCACCTGAGCCCGGATCTGGTCGGGGTTAATCGCCAGCCCGCAATCGACGGCAGCCACCACACGCTCCACCTTGATACCGCCCGAACCGTCGAGCGACACCTCGGCAATCTGCGCCACCACGGACCCGAAGCTTTCGGCAACCGAAACGCCGCGGAAACGGCCTTCCGCTGCCGGCTTGTCCCAGCCCGCCTTCTCGGCGGCAAGCTTCAGGATCGTGGCATGTCGTGATCCAGGGTCCATCATCGACAGACGGTATTCAACGGGATCGCGACCTGCGGCCTCCGCCAGTTCGTCCATGAATGTTTCCACCACGAAGGCCGTGTGGGTCGAGCCGACCGAACGCCACCAAAGCACCGGCACGCCGGTCTGGGTGGTGGTAAGCCCAACCGACTGGTTGGGAATGGCATAAGGCAGATGTACCGCGCCTTCCACCGAGGTGGGATCGACGCCGTTCTGGATCATGCCTTCCATAATGCTGCCGGAGACGATCGACTGGCCAACGACGTGGTTGCTCCAGGCAATCAGCTTGCCTTGCTCGTCCAGACCTGCCTTGATGGCGTGCACGTAGGCGGGCCGATAGCGACCGCCTCGCATGTCGTCCTCGCGCGTCCACTGTACCTTGACCGGTGCGCGAAAGCCGAGCGCCTTGGCCACATAGACGGCCTCCACCACGACGTCGCCATCAAACACGGCGCGCCGACCGAAGCTGCCGCCCGTCTTCATCACATGCAGATGCACCTTGTCCGGCGTCACCTCGGCGATACCGGCCGTCAGCGCCTGATAGAGATCGGGAAACTGGTGGCCGCCCCAGACCTCAAGCGTACCATCCTCGTTCTTGCGCGCGACCGCGTTCAACGGCTCCATGGCGGCATGCGCCAGATAGGGAAACTCGAACGTCGCCTCGACCACCTTCGCCGCCTTGGCGAAGGCTGCTGCCACGTCGCCTTCGTTGCGCGCCATGGCTGCCGGCGGTTTGCCCGCGAGGTCGCGATATTCCGCCACGATCTGCTGGGTGCTGCGCTTCTCGGCGGAGCTGTCATCCCATTCCACGGTCACCGCATCACGACCCTTGAGTGCCGCCCACATATGATCTCCGACAACCGCGATGCCCCGCGGCGTCTCGACAACGTCGACGACACCTTTCAGCTTCTTCGCTTCTGTCGCATCGAAGGACTTGACCTTGCCGCCAAACACCGGCGGGTGGATCATCACCGCCGTCAGCATGCCAGGAAGCTTGACATCGATCGTATACTGTTCGGTACCATTGGCCTTGCGGGCGCTATCGTAGCGCTTGAGGCCGGCATTGCCGATCAGCTTCCAGTCCGCCGGCTGCTTGAGGACGACCTCCGCGGGCACGGCCATGGTCGCGGCACGAGCCGCGAACTCGCCAAAGCCGCCTTGCTTTCCGGAGGCATGCCGGAGCACGCCGTTCTCAGCCGTGATCTCGGCGACCGGGACATTCCATTCCGCGGCAGCCGCGGCCATGAGCATCATGCGCGCCGCCGCACCGGCATTGCGATAGCGATCCCACGACGTCATCATCGAGGTCGAACCGCCGGTGCCCTGGATTGTGCCGCCGAATGCGACATTGCCATAGGACTTCACATTCCCGGCCACGCCCTGTACTTCGATGGTGGCGAAATCTGCCTCCAGCTCTTCGGCGACCAACGTCGCCAAGCCGTTATAAGAGCCCTGCCCCATCTCGAACTGCGACGACAGGACTGTCACCTTTCCGTTCGAATCGATGGTCAGGTAAGGCGAGAAGGCGTATGCGTCGTCTCCACCGGTCTCGGCGGCCACGGCTGGCGTGATGCCGGCCATGCGGAAGCCAATGGCCAGTCCGGTGCCCGTCGCGACGACACCGATCAGGAACTGCCGACGCGACGCCTGAACACGGGTTGCGGGAATGGCGAAAGATTGCATCAGTTTCGGGATCATGGCTCAGGCCTCCAAGCGCTTGGCTGCTTCGTGAATTCCGGCACGGATACGATGGTAGGTGGCGCATCGACAGAGATTGCCGGACATTGCCGCGTCGATGTCGTCGTCGGTCGGCTTAGGATTGCTGGTCAGCAGATCGGTCGCCGACATGATCTGGCCCGACTGGCAATAGCCGCATTGCGGTACGTCCATGTCCGCCCAGACGGTCTGCACCGTCTTTGCGACCTTGCCGTCGAGGCCCTCGATCGTGGTCACGGCCTGACCCTCTATGTCGCCGATGAAAGTCTGGCACGATCGCACGGGTGTGCCGTCGACGAAGACCGTGCAGGCACCGCATTGCGCCATGCCGCAGCCAAACTTGGTGCCGGTCAGGCCGACGAGGTCGCGGATAACCCAGAGCAGCGGCATGTCCGGCTCGGCCTCGACTGTGTGCTGGGTTCCGTTGATGGTTACAGTCACCATGGTGGTTGTCTCCCTTGGGTTGGGGCGCGGGATGAAGTCGCATAACCCCGGCGGACCGGTTCACACGACCTCTCCAGGCGCAAAACTGCCATGCTAACTTACGCGACAGCTGGCGCTTGAGGTAGGCACGATCCTGCCTCATTCTTGCCCGATCGTCTTGAAGTCACGAGGGATGCTGTCGAGCCGCCTCAGCCTCCGACATTGCGCCGGGGAATCTCATTGGAATTCAGAATGGACTTGATATCCCGCAAAGGCGGGTGACCGAACATGCGCCGGTATTCTCGACTGAACTGGGTCGGACTTTCATAGCCAACCCTGAGTGCCGCCGTGGACGCGTCCACCGACTGCGCCAGCATCATCTCCCGTGCATTGTAGAGCCGAAGATGCTTCTGGAATTGCAGCGGGCTCATCGCCGTCATGGCGCGGAAGTGATGATGCAAAGTCGACACGCCCATATTGGCTTTGCCGGCCAGTTCCTCCATCCGCAATGGCTGGGCGTAGTTATCCCTCAGCCAGGCGATGGCCCGGGCAACCCGGTGCCCGTTGCTGCCAGCGAGCGCCACCCGGCGCAACTGACCGCCCTGGTCGCTCCGCAGCAACCTGTAGAGAATTTCGTTGTGGATGTGATCGGCGAGGAAGGAAAGGTCTCCCGGTGCATGAGCCAAGGAAATCAAGCGCAGCAGGGCATCGAACAGCTCAGGTGTTGCTGTACCCACGGCCACGCCCAAAGCGTGGTGCGGCACATCCGGCATGGCCAGATCATGGTCGGCAATGATGCGCCGGGCTTTCTCAAGATCGAGACGCAGACGCGCCGCCACATATGGCTTGTCGCAGCTGGCCGCACAGACTTGGCCCGTCAACGGCAATCCAACGGCAATGAGAAAGAAGCTGGATTCGTCATACACCAACGTCTCGCCGCCCACATGCATCTGTTTGCTGCCCTTGATGATCAGAGAAACGCTGGGCTCGTAGACGAGGGAGGCGGGACCGAGAGGCTCGACAACTCGGTACAAATCGAGATCCGGGATAGGATGCTTGTATGTCGTTCCATCCCAGGCAAGCGTCGACAACCGCTCGAGAATCTGCTCGCGGATGGCTTCGGTTGCATGGCGCATTGCCTGACGCTCGCGGACCAATTCATTCATGAAAACCCCTCCTGGAGACTGCCGCCATATCGCGCGACAGCCCACAAGTCTTATCACATTTTCTTGAACGCCAGAGGATCAGGCAAGAATGACGCAGGATCGGACTAACGGCATTTCATGCGGCCGCCTATCTGTCGGGGACACCGCTAAACTTGCCAAGGATAGGTTCTCATATGCAAAACCCTGCAACTGCCGCAACCGTATTGCTTGCCTGCCTGCTCCTCAGTCCCGGTCTGGCCGCTGCGGCGGGCGACGTTGCGAGAGGACAAACCCTCTTTGGCCGCTGCAGCGCATGTCACTCCGTGGATGGAAGCAAGAAAATCGGCCCAACGCTTCAGGGCATTTCCGGCCGCAAGGCCGGGGCGGTGGAAGAAGCCCGCTACTCCAAGGCACTCTCACAATCGAACATGCGATGGGACGACGCAAGTCTCGACGCCTATCTCGAAGCGCCGGCGAAACTCGTGCGTGGCACCACGATGACGATACGGACAGCCAATGCTGAGGACCGGGCAGACCTGATAGCCTACCTGAAGTCGCTGCAATGAGCGTATAGGCTGTAACAGAAGAGTGTCGCTCGAGATTGCCCGGTGACATAAACCCCAGAAACGCAAAAACCGCCCCCATCAGATGGGAGCGGTTTGTATATGTGTAATTTTGGTTGCGGGGGCAGGATTTGAACCTGCGGCCTTCAGGTTATGAGCCTGACGAGCTACCGGGCTGCTCCACCCCGCGTTATAAGGTTTTGCCGAAGGCAAATACCGACCGGGTAAATCCGTTTGGGA